>CZCB01000425.1_pt1 | contig 139325 bp, 143 predicted proteins | sample 591991 | NCBI WGS metagenome assembly CZCB01 (sample SAMEA3556809, study PRJEB10932) | anaerobic digester metagenome
CCCGCAGGATTTTATGAGGCTTTTGCTTGGCGATACCATGGATGAAGAGGAAGTAGAAGAAGTAGACGAGACCAAGAAAACGACGAGAGAAAAGTTCAGAAGGTTGCTGAGAGAGGGAAAACTAGACGATAGAGAGATAGAAATAGAGGTAGTCGAAAACCCTCTGTCAAACGTCCCCTTTGTGGGCGCTGGAATGGAGGAGATGGGCTTAAATTTAGGCGAAATGCTAGGTGGCATTTTGCCTAAGAAAATTAAACGCAAAAGGGCCACCGTTGCAAATGCCTTAAAGATCTTTCAACTGGAAGAGGCGGAAAAGTTAACAGATATGGACGCGGTGATTCAGGAAGCTTTGGAAAAAGTTCAAGAAGAAGGTATTGTGTTCATCGACGAGCTAGATAAGATTGCCTCTGTTGATGGGCACAAGTATGGTCCTGATGTAAGTCGTGAAGGCGTACAGCGCGATTTGCTCCCTTTGGTTGAAGGAACAACGGTGCAGACCAAATACGGTCCCGTCAAGACCGATCATATCTTGTTCATAGGCGCCGGCGCATTTCATGCGGCTAAACCGTCTGACCTCATACCTGAGCTCCAAGGTCGGTTTCCCATAAGGGTTGAACTTGACTCCCTGGGAGAAGAAGAGCTGTTGCGCATATTGGTGGAACCCGAAAACAGTCTCATTAAGCAATACAAAGCGCTGCTTGGAACCGAAGGGATAGAACTTATATTCACCGATGAAGCTCTCAAAGAAGTTGCCTCTTTAGCTGCTAAAATGAACAGGGAGATGGAAAACATCGGGGCAAGAAGACTTCACACTATGATGGAACAACTTTTAGAGGAGATAAGCTTTAAAGCCCCTGAGTTGACGGAAAAGGAAGTGTATATCGACGAAGCCTTCGTTCGTGAACGCCTAGTTCCGTTAGTTGAAAATACTGACTTGAGAAGATATCTATTATAAATTTAAGAAGGTGAAAATTAATGACAATGGAAACTCCTCGTGAATTGATCGAATCAAGGCCCAAAATCGTAAACCCGACCGCGATGGAAGACTTGCTAAACAAGACGCGCATCATAAATCGTACGCTTCAATCTTCAGCCATGACGCCTCACCCGGATTACCAGAAAATTGCTAGGTTGCTATGCGATTTGTCTACGGCGAATGTTTACATAATAAATGAAGAAGGCAAGATTTTGGGGTATGCTTGGATAAGTGACTACCAATGTGACTACATGGAACAGCTCCTTAAGGATGGCTACATGCCGAAAACCTACACCCAGAGGCTAAATCGCCTTCACGAATCTGTGTTAAACCATAGTGACCATGGTAAGTGTGCTTATTCTGATGAACCTTGCCGATATTTTAATAAGCATGTGGTTTATGTGCCAATTTATAGCGGTGGCGAGAGATTAGGCACGTTGATATTGGCACGCTTCGGAACGCCCTTTGATACGCGCGACCTCGTCTTGTCTGAGTATCTTGCAACGGTAGTGAGTATCGTGATTCTATATGATAGGGCATATCATATTGAGGAAAGAGCAAAAGAAAGATTTATGGTGCAAATAGCCGTTCGTGCCCTGTCTTATTCCGAGATGGAATCTATTAAAGTAATACTTAAAGAGTTAGGAGGATCTGAAGGAGTTGTCGTAGCAAGCAGGGTGGCAGACAGAATTGGCGTGACCAGGAGCGTCATTGTAAACGCGCTGCGCAAGCTCGAAAGCGCTGGTTTGATAGAAAGTAGAAGTTTGGGCATGAAGGGAACCTATATCAAAATATTGTCCCCTGTATTTTTAGATGAGATAAATAAATAAATAAACAAACAGGAAAACCGCTTAATTAAGAGGGTTTTTGCGTTGGATTTTTAGGCGTGGGTTTTAAATTTAGTTATGGGAAATTTAAAGCTTCTTGCGCTTTCTGCCGATTATGACTAGGGGTGTTGTTGCCGTGAAGGATGTGACGTGGAATACAATGGTCGTGGGAATGAACGGGCTGTCGAAGCGGTTTAGTGCAGTTGCTCAAAACATCGCTAACGTAAATACGCCCGGATACGCACGTAGCGAAGTGACCTTTGAGGATGAACTTCGCGAGACGTTGGCGGAATACGATAGAAAGAAGATGGACCTAGTCACCAATCACGAGGCTCATATTTCAAATGGGCCCAGAGGCGTGTCCTTTGTAATTCCCAAAAAACATCGAGTGATTGGAGAGCTGGTTAGGTGGGACGGAAACGGAGTTGAACTTGACATAGAAATGTCAAAACTTGCGCAAACACGGATGACCTATACGGCCTTAGCTAAATTAATGTCCAAACGGGTTGGTTCGTACAGGCTTGCCATAGGAGGCAGATGATGATGCGCCTTTTTGATTCTCTGGAAATCGCTGGCAGTTCTTTGACGGCTCATAGACTTTGGATGGATTTGATCTCCCAGAACTTGGCGAATGTCAATGCAACGCGTACGCCCGAAGGTGGTCCCTACAAGCGCAAGGTTCCCATCTTTGCCGAACGCTTAAAAAACGCATACAACGATCCTAAGGGTGTTCGGGTAGAAAATATAGAAGTGGACAATTTGCCCCCTCGCATTGTGTATCAGCCAGAGCATCCGGATGCCAATGAAGAAGGCTATGTGGCCTATCCAAACGTGAATGTAGTACGCGAAATGACCGATATGATGGTGGCAACAAGGGCTTACGAAGCCAACCTTATGGTGGTTGAATCGGCTAAGGAAATTTGGGGAAGCGCCATAGATGTGTTGCGTTCTTGAACTTTTGCCTTGTTCCTGCATGTTTGTGCTTTGATCAAAAAATAGCATGAAGTATTTAGCGAACCTGGCTCTTTTCGTGCGCAACTTTACGCCAGTCTTTGCTGTAAGGGTCTTTTCTTATTTATTTATTGCGTCTATTGTGCAATTTGAGAGGACTACTTTTTGTGCATCAAGCTCTGTTGCAAGTATTTATTTTTTCCTTCAAACAAATAATAATCTTTTAATAATCTTTTTGAGATCATAGTTTCGTAAAAACCGGGAAAATTAGCTGAAATCATTATGATTCGTCATTGTTTTAGTTGTATAGAGCATTTATTTATCTTTGCTCTGGTAAAGAAGCGGCTCCATTCCCGTTTAAAGACTCCCACCTTTTCGATAAATTTGTAATTAAGATTCATTATTACTTGAGTATATTACTTGGCTGTGTTTACAGTTCATTTATGCTAATTTATAATGGGCATTAGAATGAGCATACTATTTTGTTTGGTTTATACATAAGGGGGAGAGCATATTGTCTATATCTCGCATTGATTTGATGAAATTGGGATGTAATGATTTTACCGCAAAGAAAAAGATACGAGAACAATGCAAGGAATCCTTCTGTGACTATTTAAAAAAAGGTATGACAAAGGTAAATGAACTTCAATTGCAATCTGAGCAAGAAGTGCGTAAACTTGTAACAGGAGATGTTGAAGATATTTCGCAAGTTGTGGTAGCTGTTGAGGAGGCAGAAATTGCCCTGCGTTTGTTCGTGGAAATAAGGGATAAATTGGTAGATGCTTACCAGCAATTAGCCAGAATACCCGTTTAGGTCATGACTAATGGTGGATAGGATTGCGAAGACTTGGAATGATATAAAACAATTTTGGGCTGGTTTGTCCAAGAGACAGCGCTTATCTATTATAGGGGTTGCTGTTGCAGGGCTGTTAGTCATTGTTTTTATTTTATGGTCCAGTGGTAGACGGGAATATGAGCCACTCTTTTCAAACCTTGATATAGACGATCAAGCGGCTATTGTTAGCTATCTAAAGGAAAATAACATTCCCTATAAAGTTGATCCGTCTTTTAACGCCATCTTGGTGCCTAAAGACGTAGTTTATGAGGCAAGACTTTCTTTAGTTGGTGAGGGATTACCTAAGGGTGGAGTAGTTGGTTTTGAGCTGTTCGATAAGGCAAAAATGGGGATGACCGATTTCCAACAAAAGATTGGTTACCTGAGGGCCTTAGAGGGCGAATTAACGCGAACTATACAGGCTATAAGGGGAGTTCAATCTTGCAAAGTTAACATAGTCATTCCTGAGAAAAGGTTGTTCCTCGAAGAGCAATTTCCTGCCACTGCTTCGGTACTATTAGATCTAAAGCCGGGTTTTGAAATGGGCCCCGAACAGGTGAAGGCCATTCTTCACCTGGTATCGCACAGTGTTGAAGGTTTGAGCCCCGATAATGTCGTCGTGGTTGATAGCAAAGGAAAGATTCTCTCCGATGATGTGTTGGATGAAAGTTTTTTTGTTGCCGGCGGTGACACTATAACTTCAATTCAAAGAGAGATGGAACGCCAACAGGAACTAGAAATGGAACGAAAGGCAAGGTTGATGCTGGAGCGAATATTTGGGCCAGGTAAGGCTGTTGTAAGGGTTAGGGTTTTCTTGGATTTCGATAAAAAAAGAACCTCCGTCAAAGAATACATTCCAGGACCGTCAGGCAAAGGCGTCCCAAGGAGTGCGCAAAACGTCGAAGAAATGTACACCGGTCCAGGTGTACCGCCAGGTGGTGCTCCCGGCACCACTACCAATATACCTGGTTACGTTATCACGCCGGAAGCATCAGGACCAAGCAGTTACGAGCGAACAGAGGGTATCACTAATTATGAAATCAGCACCAGGGAGCAGGAAGTGGTCTACACACCAGGGGCGGTAAAAAAAATCACGGCCTCGGTGTTAATCGATGGACAGTTAGCCCAGGAAGTTATGGACGAACTCAGGCGTGCAGTGGCTGCAGCTTTAGGCATAAATGAAGCTCGAGGGGATGAGTTGTACTTGGTATCGATGCCCTTTTCGCCTTTGGAGATGCCGACAGTTTCCATAAAAAAGCTCGGATTATTGCCCTTGATTGCATTAATAGGGCTGGTTACTGCGCTAGTTGCGGGTGTTTTCGTCCTTTGGCGGAGGAAGAGAGTGCCCAAGCGCATCGAAGAATTCCCCAAACCCGAGGAGGAAGAGATCCCGTCGCTTGAAGAATTGCTTAAACACCCCGAACTTTTAAAGGAAAGGGGCGAACTGGCCATTTTGGAGCATCAATTGAGAGAATATGGTTCAAAGAAGCCTGAAGAAATAGCCGCGATCATTAGGAATTGGTTGCTGGAAGATCAATATTAGCTTTATGTTTTCCACACCATAAATTTAAGCAGGAGGTTTAAAAATGGAAAGGAGAGGGAAGGGCCTAAAAGGGCGCGAAAAAGCCGCAGTGTTGCTGGTATCCCTAGGTCCTGATGTAGCCTCTAGAGTCTACAAAAATTTGGATGAAAGTACAATTGAAATGCTTACTATGGAAATAGCCGGACTTCGCAAGATTCCGAGCAACCAAAGAGAAGAAGTCTTGAGGGAGGCTCAAGAGCTATTGCTAGCGAAGGAATATATGACTCAAGGCGGGGTGGATTACGCGAAGCAACTCCTTGAATCTGCCTTGGGACCGGAGCGAGCTCAAGATATTTTGCGGCGTATAACAGCAAGCCTTCAGGTCAGACCATTTGATTTTATCAGGCAGACCGATCCTCAACAAATCTTGGCCTTTGTGCAAAACGAGCACCCTCAAACCATAGCCCTGATAGTTTCCTATATGGAGCCCAAGCAGGCAGCCCAAGTTATGGGCGGTTTACCTCCTAAACTGCAGGCTGAAGTAGCAAAAAGGATCGCGACAATGGAACGGGTTACTCCAGATGTACTTAGAGAGGTCGAGCGGGTTTTAGAGAGGAAAGTGTCTACTATACTGAGTCAGGATTTTACGATAGCCGGGGGAATAGATGCCCTTGTTGCTATTGTGAATAATGCCGACAGGGCCACGGAACGCAACATCATGGAAAGGCTCGAGGAAGAAGATCCGGAGCTGGCCGAAGAAGTCAAAAAGCGGCTTTTTGTGTTCGAAGACATATTGGGCATGGACGATCGATCACTGCAACGGGTGCTTCGTGATGTAGACATGAAGGACGTAGCCTTGGCCTTAAAAGGTGCCTCTGAAGCTTTGAGAGAAAAGTTCTTCAAGAACATGTCCAAGAGAGCTGCTGAAATGTTGAAGGAAGACATGGAATATATGGGTCCGGTTCGAGTGCGAGACGTAGAGGAAGCTCAGCAAAAGATTGTAAACGTGATAAGGGCTTTAGAAGATGCTGGCGAAATCGTAATTGCTCGAGGGGGAGAGGAGGAGTTGATTGTCTAAGGGGGACAAGCTTTTTAGGACCGTGCACTTTGTGCCTAATGCTGTAAAAATAATATCCAAAACCAATCTCGAGCATCTTTCTAAGTCGCACAGATCCTTGGTAAAAGAGGATGTTGCGAGTGATGACATTAATGGACCAGTTAGCCTTGAAGAGCTTAAAAGAAAATTCGCAACCCTCAAGGATCAATACGAGTTGCTTCAAGACAAATATGATCAGCTTCAGTGCGAGTACGAAAAGCTTAAAAGTTCTCTAGAACTCGAGAAGAAAAGTTTTTTTGGGAAAGTAAACGAGGAAATAGAGAAAACTAAAGTTGTAGCGAAAAAGGAAGGCTATGATGATGGGTTCAAGAAAGGATTAAAGGAAGGAAAGAGCGAAGCCGAAAAGAAAGCAAAAGAAGAAGTGTCGAGACAAGTTTCTGATTTAATTCGTTCACTTGAGAATTGTCACGAGTCGCTATCCCATTCTATGGACATCTTATTAAAGCAAAACACAATGAAAATGATCAGACTTTGGGAAAAGGTGCTAAAAAGCCTCCTCTATAAAGAAGTTGAATTAGACGAAGAGGTTTTAGAGCGCTTATTAGAGGAAGTTTTGAAACGCTTGAGCGATAAAGATAGGATCATTATATATTTACATCCCTCGGAAGTAGCGCTGCTGCAGGAAAAGATTGATCAATTTAGCGATCTCATTCGCGGGTCTGGGCATGTGGAGTTCATTGCCGATGATCATGTAGACAGGGGCAGTTGTATAGTAGAGACCAACCTCGGTGTTTACGATGCCAGGTGGCGCACGCAACTTGAACGTTTATCTGAGGAGATTGACCGTCTCTTAGCGGAGGGGCAAAGGGAAAATGACTTCCAAGGAAGACAAGGATCTTTTATCGATACTGGAAGCCAGATTAGATAATATTGATTTTATACGCTTAAATGGCCTTATAGCGAAAGCAATTGGTATCGTTATAGAATCTAGGGGACCTGATGTTAGCGTTGGAGATTTATGCGAAATTAAGTATCGAGGCAGATCGACATCCCTTTATGCTGAAGTTGTAGGCTTCAACGAGGATAGGGTGCTGCTTATGCCATTAGGCGAATTAGCTGATATTGGTCCCGGATGTGATGTGATTGCCGTAGGTCAAAAGCTGAGTGTACGTGTTGGCCCCGGACTTCTTGGAAGGGTTTTAAATGGGTTGGGTGACCCTATAGACGATAAGGGACCCATTATGGCGGGAGATACCTATCCTTTGTACGCTAAACCACCTCATCCACTTTTGAGAAAACCCGTTTCTACGCCGTTGCCAGTAGGGGTTAAGGCCATCGATGGCATGCTTTCTTTGGGACGAGGACAAAGGATCGGAATTTTTTCCGGTTCAGGAGTCGGCAAAAGTACGCTCATGGGAATGATGGTTAGAAATACCGAAGCTGAAATAAGCGTGATAGGATTGATAGGCGAACGTGGCAGGGAAGTCGGAGAGTTTCTTGAAAGAGATTTGGGTAGCTCTGGACTGAAACGTTCAGTGGTCGTGGTGGCAACATCTGACCAGCCCCCTTTGGTCAGATTGAAAGCGGCTTTGACCGCTACGGCGATAGCAGAATATTTTAGGGATAAAGGAAAAGATGTCCTTCTCTTAATGGATTCTATTACCAGGGTCGCTATGGCTCAAAGGGATGTGGGTTTAGCTATTGGAGAGCCGCCGGCTACGAGGGGATATACGCCATCGGTGTTTGCTTTTCTTCCAAAACTATTGGAGCGAGCCGGAGCTGGTGAAAGGGGAAGCATAACGGGAATTTATAACGTTTTGGTTGAAGGTGATGATATGAACGAGCCTGTGGCCGATACCGTTCGTGGCATTCTCGATGGTCATATAGTTCTTTCCCGCAAATTGGCGTCCAGGGGCCATTATCCGGCTATTGATGTGCTCAAAAGCGTTAGCCGTGTAATGCCAAATATCACCTCACCAGAACATCTTGAAGCAGCAAGACGGGTGAGGGAGCTGCTCGCAGTTTACGAAGATGCTGAAGATCTCGTAAACATTGGTGCCTACAAACCGGGCAGCAATGCCAACATTGATTGGGCCCTGAAATACCTAAATGAGGTATTGGATTTCTTATATCAACCTGTGGAGGGACATTTTAGCTTCGATGAGACAGTAAAAAAGCTAATTTCTCTAGCGCCTAAAGAATAACAATATAGAAGCGAAAAGCGATGATTAAACGTTTGATTATCAAGACAATGAGGCGGTAAAATGAACGAAAAATTTGTCCGATTTAATAAGCTAGAAAATATTAAAAATAAAGAAGTTCAATCTCTTGAGTGGGTATTGGGAAATAAAAAAAAGGCGTTAGACAATACAAAACAGTGTCTATGCCGACTCGCTCAGGAAAGAACCGAGGCTCTAGCGGAATTTATTTCGATCAATGAGAATGTGTTAGAAATTGAAGAGCTTTGGGATGCACGAAGAAAAGTCGAATTAATAGATGAAGAAATAGCTCAGGCTCTGATTGAGTTAAAAAAGTGCGAGATGGCGGTTGAAAAGGTGATGGAGGAGTTGTTAAACAAACACAAAGAAGCCAAGGTCATGGAAAAAACAGCCAATCGTTTTCTTGAAAGAGAAAGGCCAGTACAACTTGCGAATGAACAGACTGCAATCGACGATATCGCTTTAAGTCGTTATGGAAGGGAGGATATCTTGTGAGGACATATCTCAATCTCGGCAAAATAAGGGATATCCATCTTCGGGTGGAAGAAATTCGCGAGAAACTTGGAGAAAATCCAAAGCCATCCAAGCCTTTCATTGAGGTGTTGCGCGAATCAAGTTCTGTCAAAAAACAAGCCACAGATGTTAGGACTAATGATAAATCCCTTGATGAAGAAATAAAACGCATAGCTGCTAAATGGAATCTCGACAATGCTTTAGTGAGAGCGGTCATTCATATGGAATCTGGCGGTAATTCCAAAGCTATATCTTCTAAAGGCGCTATGGGGCTAATGCAGCTCATGCCCCTAACGGCGAAAGAGATGGGTGTTGATGATCCATTTGATCCTATCCAGAATATCGAAGGAGGCACTAAATATTTAGCGCTGTTACTCCAAAGATATGACAACAACCTGGATTTTGCGCTCGCAGCGTATAATGCTGGGCCTTCGAGGGTTGACGTATACGGCGGGATACCTCCTTTTAAAGAGACGGAAAGGTTCGTTAAGAATGTAAAATCCTTGTACGAAAGGTTCAGAAAAGGTGATGGCTAATGGTAACCCAAGATGATCAAACAATTGATGAGGAAGAGCGACAAGATGACTTTGTCCAGGAAAGGCCACACAAGGCTAAACCCAAAAATAAAAGAAGGGTTCTTGGTTGTGGCCTTTTGTCTTTATTTCTTTTGTTAGTAATCTTCGGAGTGCTTATTGGGTTACATCTCTTAGGTGTAGTGGATCTATTGCCGATAATATATAAAACCGGCTCGCATTTGCCATTAATAGGTGAGAGATTTTCTTCTTCAAGCCACGTTGCCCTTACTCCCGAGGAAAGGAGACGACAGGAGCTTGAGGAACATGAAAAGTATATTAATCAAAAATTCCTCGACCTTCAAGCAAAAGAGGAGGAACTTATTAAAAAGGAACAAGAGCTTGCCCGAAAGGAGAGTGAGTTGATTGTCAAGATAGAAGAGGTGACCAAAAGCGTCGAAGCCGAGATAAGCGCCAAGGATGTGGAAATTGAAAGAGAATCCTTTTCTAAACTGGTTTCTATTTTACAGGAAATGCCTACAAGGCGTGCTGCAGAGGTGTTAAATGATCTTTCTGACTCCTTGGCAATAGAGATTTTAGAGGCCTTGTCTCCGGATGTTGCAGGTAAAATTCTTGGTCGCATGGATGTGGCTAAAGCGGCAGTGCTGATGGAGCAGCTTGCAGCTAAGGAGAAGTGAGTGATTGCCGTGAGTTTTAGTATTTTGCTGGCCAATTTGAATAATATAGATTGCAACGAAGTTTGCCAAGTAGATGTGGCAACAAAAAGCAAGAGCGCTGCTCGGGCAGCCAGTGTTGCAGGAATGTCCTTTTGGGAGCTCTTGGCAATGCTGTGCGAAGAAAGAGCATCATCGCCAGCTAATTTGCCAGATGTAGAAGTTATTGAATCGGAAAAAATAGATTGTAGCAAATACATTAAAGATTGCATAATTCCGAATGTAAAAAAAGATATGTTGTATAAGAAAGACGACAGTGATTACATTTATATCAATGTATCTAATATATTAAATATATTATTAGATGAACAAATAAAACCTTTTGCATTCTCTCAAGGTACAACAGCGACAGAAGATAAATCAGGAGGCGCGGATGGTCTCCCTGACCCGAGAAATGACATACAGGGACTTTTAGTCGAGGCTGAGAATTTGTTGGAGGGTGTTGAAAGCAGCGACAACATGGATGAAAACTCTACCGTTGCTAAAAAGGATAGTCATGTAGAATTCAGGTCCTGCCTTTTAGATAATCGACTCGAAGCTGATAAAAGCGTCACAGACGTCTCTCGTAAAAATGAAAATGACAGCATATCCGTCAACCCTAAAACTAACGAAGTTGCAAGTAAATCGTATGTCGTTGAAGCCAAAAATATTTTAGATGCTGGTCAAAAGAGTCGAATAAGCTCAAACGACGTGCTTGGCAACTCAAGCAATTTGGATGAAAAAGCTAAAGAAAAAATCACCGAGCTTGATGGGGCAAAAAAAGTGCATACCGTTGAACGCTTGAAGGGATCTGGTAATATCCCTGAAGTGCTCAAGGAGCTTCATGAAGAGACATCAAATTTTTTGTTACAAAATCCTCAGGTAAAACTTTTGTCATTAAACGACGATTGTGTTGCTGTCGAATCCTCTAACCTCGGTGTTTTGTATCAAATGAATTTTGCAGAGAGCAATGACGCCAGATTAGAAGGTGCCCTTAACGCAGTCATAACTTTAATGAGTCGCGAAGGTAAGGAAGCTGCTCGTATAGCTGTTCATCCTCCAGAGTTGGGCCATATAGACGTAGATATTGACATTGCCCAAAGTGGCAGTTTAAGGGCGAATTTTAATGTTGAAGGCCAGAGTGTAGCCAATCTTCTCATGGGGCAATTAGATTCATTAAGACAGAGTCTGAACGCGAACGGTTTTCAGGTGTTAGGACTCAACGTTTACGTTAAGGGCGAAGGTGACGACTTGGGTGGTCAAAGAAATAAAACAAATCACAATGAGAAAAAGATCAGGGCTGGTGAATCTATCGCCTCGAATGACGATATCGGTGAAATGGCTTTTATCCTCGATATTGAACGCGGGTTGCTTCAATGGATAGCGTAAAGGAGGCGAAAGATCATGGCGGTAAATCAAGTTTATTCCGTGAATCAAACTTATTCCTACAGAGAAAACAGGGAGATTAAAAGTGAGCTCGGAAAGGATGACTTTCTAAAGTTACTAATCACACAGCTTACCCATCAAGACCCATTTGATCCGATCAACGATACGGAATTCATAGCGCAAATGGCGCAATTTTCTGCTCTAGAACAAATGACTAATGTAGCAAGTGGCATGGAGAATTTGCTGGAGTTGGTTAAATTTAACGCCAGCAATTATGTGGGCAAGGATGTAGCTTATTTTGATGGTGATAGGGGCATATTTTTAGAATCGCGTGTCCTTTCGGCAATATTTGATGATGGTAAGGTGTATTTAGAGCTGGAAAACGGCAAATACATCCTCTTGGAAGAGGTAAAAGCTGTCACAACACCCTCCACGGATGGCGGGTAGATTGGCAAGGGAAGGCCTGCCTTGATGTTTATTTTCAATTGGAGGGATGGCAATGCTTAGATCTTTAACTTCGGGTGTTAGCGGAGTACGAAGTCATCAGATTATGTTGGATGTGGTGGGCAATAATATAGCAAATGTGAATACCACTGGCTTTAAGAAGTCGGCTGTTACTTTTCAGGATTTGCTATACGAGACCAGCAGAGGAGCCACCGCCCCTCAGGCTGACATGGGTGGCATTAACCCCATGCAAATCGGGCTTGGCACAACCGTTGCCGCCATCGAAACGATACACTCTCAAGGGCCTTTGCAGTATACAGGTAACCGAACTGATATTGCCGTTCAAGGAGATGGTTATTTCGTTTTAAATGACGGCACTCGCAACGTTTACTCCAGAGCGGGTAATTTCGTCCTGGATGGAAATGGAAACATCGTTCAATCTGGAACGGGCTACACTCTCATGGGTTATGAACTTACTGTCGACCCCGATAACCCTTCCAGGTATATCAGAGGCACTCGATTAGTTTCTTTAAACATTCCCGTGGGACAGAAATTGAGTGCCAAGGAAACCGAAGTTTTGGGGTTACAGTGCAATTTGGATAGCCGGGTAAATACTTACCTGCCAATGGGGTTGACTAATTCAAATTTCTCAACGATTGCCAATATAGGTGGTCAGAATTATGAAATTTCCATCGCAGAAGGCAGTGGTAATAATTTGTTGAGCATAAGTATCGGCGGAACTGCTTATGGTTTGACATTAGACGGAATAAACACCACTACCGGATTGCCGGAATTATCGTCTGCGCCCGTAACCTTAGGAAATTATACTTATACATTGCAATTTGACGACGATACCGGCGAACTGCAACTAATGGACTCAAGCAATAATAATAATGTCGTATGGAGCCAGCAAATTTCGGGCATGATGGATTACGAAGTTATATATTTCAAAGATAGCAATAATAGTCTAAGGCCTTACTTGGCTGAGTTTACCGATAAAGGCGACGGTAACATGGTCTTGACAGTATGGGGACAAGATAATTCCAATGCTTGGACCTCATTTGTGGAGGAAATTCCGATTAACGCCGACGGAGCCTTTGTAATACCTGCGGCAGGACAAATTATTACTGGTCTTGCAGGAAACGTTTGGGTCAAATTAAATTCCACTGAGGACGGAAAAGGTTTGTCCATTTCATCTAGTAACGACGGTGGCTCTACATACGAGGTCGCTGCTACCTTAAATCAGCATACGTCGTCCATTCATTCGACGAAGGTTGACATTTATGATTCTTTGGGCAATCCTCATACTATTGAAGTTGCTTTTGAGAAGATAGGTGCTAACGAATGGCGTTGGAGGGCCTGGCTTCCATCGGAAGCGGGGATTCAGCTTTCTAACAATACTGGAACGATCCAATTTAGCTCCGATGGCAAGTTAGTGGCAGGCGGGACTGCAACTGTAGACCTGGGATTTTCCTTGCTTGGAGCGGAAGACGCCACAGTTAAGTTTGATTTCTCCGGGGAATCCTTTGGGAAAAGCCCCATAGATGGTGTGACTCAGTTTGGCTCAAGCTTTACTACAAAGGCTTATTATCAGGATGGTTATCCCATGGGAGTCTTGCAGGATTTTTCCATAGCTTCCGATGGCGTCATTGTTGGAGTTTACAGCAACGGTAGGACTAACGCCTTATACTCGACATCTTTGGCTGTTTTTTCTAACCCAAGCGGACTTGAAAAAATTGGGATGACCGCTTTCGTGCCGACTGCTAACTCGGGACTGCCTCAGTTAGTTGTTCCCGGAGAGGGTGGTGCCGGGACGTTGGCAGGCGGCAATCTTGAAATGGCCAATGTCGATCTTGCCGAGGAGTTTACTAGGCTCATCATCGCGCAAAGGGGATTTCAGGCGAGCGCAAGGGTAATAACTACAAGTGATCAAGTGCTCGACGAACTCATAAATTTAAAACGTTAGCTTTAATAAAGATAGAGGCATGATGGGTCATGATCGAGGTTACACGGCTCAAAGGCTCTAAGCTTGTCATTAACGCTGATCTTATTGAAACTATCGAGGCCACCCCGGACACGGTGATCACACTTGTCAATGGACACAAGTACGTGGTTGAAGAATCCTTAGATAAAGTTGTAAGCCTGATAATAAACTATAAGGGAAAGGTGAGTGGCGGCTGTTGTATTTCCACTCAGAAAAATGGGGGGCATAACGGTGGATCTTGCTAGCTTTATCGGGATTTTTCTAGCATGTATAATGATCATAGGGGGCATACTGGCAGGAGGGGATGCTTTAGCGTTCGTTAACCTTCCCTCTTTGTTGATAGTTGTAGGAGGAGCATTAGGGGGGACAATACTCTCTAACCCCTGGAAGCGTGTTTTGTCCTTGGGGCAAATCTTAAAGAAGGCTTTTTTTTCTGAAAGTCCGGAGCTAGTTTCTATCGTTCAAACCCTTGTAAGTTTTGCTGAAAAAGCCAGGAGGGAGGGGCTTTTATCTTTAGAAGACGACGCGGAGAAACTCGATGATCCCTTTATGAAGAAGTCAATTCAACTCGTCGTTGATGGTACGGATCCAGAACTGGTCAAGTCAATACTTGATACCGAAATTGGGCTGCTTGAGGAAAGACACGCGGGCAATAAGTTCATGTTCGATACACTAGCCGAACTGGCGCCAGCCTTTGGAATGCTGGGAACACTCATCGGATTGATACAGATGTTGGGACATTTAGACGACCCCAATGCCTTGGGACCAGGCATGGCAGTTGCGCTGATTACCACCTTTTACGGGTCAATATTAGCTAACGTTTTCGGCATACCCATTGCCCGTAAACTGACGGTGAGAACTCAGGAGGAGGTTGTTACAAGGGAAATGATAGTGGAGGGCATCTTGGCCATACAGGCTGGAGAAAATCCTAGATTAGTCGAAGAGAGACTGAAGGTATTTTTGCCTCCCAAGTTTCGAGTGTCACTAGAAGAGGAAAAAGAATCCAGATAGAATAGGTGTTGCTGTTAAATGGCTAGGAGAAAAAAAAGAGAGATACCGGAACTGAAGGGCAACTGGCTTACAACATATGGCGACATGGTAACGCTGTTATTGACGTTTTTTGTGTTTTTATATTCCTTTTCTACCATAGATGTACAGAAATTTCAGAAAATGATTTACTCGTTTCAAAGTGCAATAGGAGTGCTGCCTGGGGGAGTGATAGCAATTCCGGGTGAAGAAACTCTACAAGGGGCTCAGTTTACTGGACCTGGTCAAGAAATGACTTTAAATGCTGAGCAAATGAAGAAAGTTCACGAAATGATGGTGGAGTTGCTCGAGGCTGAAAAACTAACAAAAGAAGTTGCAGTACGGCTTGAGGAAAGGGGAATCGTCATTTCGATCATGGATGGGGTGTTATTTGAGACGGGTAGCGTTGAACTTCGACCGTCTGCGAAGCGCTTGATGTACAAGATTGCACAAATTGTCAAGGATCTCCCAAATCAAATTTCAGTTGAAGGTCACACTGACAATGTCCCATTACGTAAAGGACCCTACGGAGATAACTGGGGTTTATCTGCAATGAGAGCGGCGGTCGTAGGTTCTTATCTGGTTGAAGCTGGGATCGATCCCAAAAGAATCAGAGCCGTTGGATATGGACAATCGCGGCCATTGGTTCCTAACGATACGGAGGAACATCGACGTATCAACAGAAGGGTTGATGTCATTATAATGACTAAGCCCAAGGACTAAAATATTTTAAATCGCGAGGTATTACATACATGATAAAGCGTTTTTTATCGATGATAGTAATAGCGATCGTTTGCCTGGCCTTAGGTGTGGGGGGCGGTGTTTTTTTAGGCGCCAAGTTTTTGGGGAAACCGCAACTTGTAGGAGAGGTTTCTGGTAAGACTACAAAGCCGGGTGCTATGTTGCCTCTGGGTGACTTTACCGTGAACTTAGCCGACAAGGATCCACACATAGCAAGATTTAACCTGGTGTTGGAGTTGGCTGATTCGACGGTTGTTACGAAGCTTTCCGAAGAAGGATGGATCAGCAAAATGAAAAATGAGATAATTCTCACGTGCAAGGATAGATATTACGATGACCTTCGTACGGCAGATGGCATCTTGGCGTTGGCTCAAGATATAGCGAAGCGTTTGAATACTATTCTGCCCTCTGTAAAGGGTAATTTGCCTGTAAGAAATGTGCTCTTTCAGGAGTTTATACTTCAATAGGTGGTGGTGAAAAGAAGTGGGACCTGAGGTGCTGTCTCAAAGTGAAATAGATGCCCTTTTAAAGGCGCTTTCAAGCGGCACTCTCGATGTCTCTTCCTTGGTCGGCGAGGAAAGGGAAGGAGCCGTTAAGCTTTATGATTTTAAGCGTCCAGATAAATTTAATAAAGATCAACTTAGGGCGATTCAAATGATTCATGAATTCTTTGCTCGTCAACTCACGACCACTTTTTCGTCCTTTGTAAGGGCCATGGTATCTGTTGAAGTCGCCTCTGTAGAACAACTTTCATACGATGAATTTGTGAGATCGCTTGTTCAGCCGACTGTTATAGTGGTCATGGAGATGTACCCCCTTAGCAGCAATGCCCTTTTGGAGATAAACCCTCGCCTTGTGTTTGCTATTATGGATAGAATGCTAGGTGGACCAGGAAAAAGTATTTATAAGCCCAGAGAGCTAACGGATATAGAGAGAACAGTAACCGAGCGGGTTGTAATGAGAATGTTGGAACTTTTAGAAGAGAGCTGGTCAACAATAGTTGATCTTAGATTTAGGATACAAAACATGGAAAGCAATCCCTATTTTGCACAAATTTGCCCCGCCTCGGATGTAGTTGTCGTCGTGACTTTACAAGTTAAATTGGGGGAAGTAGATGGTTTTATAAACTTATGTATTCCTTATTTTGCGATTGAGCCCATCGTTGACCGCTTAAGTTCGCAACAGTGGTTTGTATCCACTAGCAGCAGAGAAGATGATGCTTCTAAAGAACATCTCACAAAGAGATTGATGAAAGTTAGGGTTCCGCTAAGCGTTGAGATTGGGCATGTTGATTTGATACTCGAAGATTTACTTAAGCTTCAGGTTGGCGATGTGATTAAGCTCGAGGAATCTTGTTTTCAACCAGTTAAGGTGAGGATAGGCGGTAGGGTTAAATATTTAGCCCAAGCAGGAGTGCACAATAAAAGATACTCTATAAAAATTATTAAACCTTTTAGTTTGGAAGACGAAGATATTGGGTTGCAGTCCGAGGAGGAATTGATGTATGACCGATGAACTGTTAAGCCAGGAAGAGATAGAAGCTCTTCTTAAAGGCATCGGAGGAGGTACGACGAAAGAAAAGGAAAGCGAGGAGCTTAGAGAGATTGCATCATTGTATGCTAGGGCTTTCTCAAACATCCTGCAACTGCTTTCGGGAGAAGAGGTAAAAGCCGAGATAAGGGAAAGCGGTTTTTATCGGCAAGATATCTTTGCCAGTAGGTTTAATGTACAGAGTGTTATACTTTATCTCGTTGAATATGATGCAATAGAAGATTGGCAGCATGCCTTCGTTATGGAAGAAAGAATGGCTCTGCTGCTTGCTGATATAATGATGGGAGGCGATGGAACCGAATTGCCTGATACGATGAATGATTTGTATCTGAGTGCTGCCCAAGAAGGCATTAGCCAAATATCGGGAGCTGCCATATCCGAAATGGTAAATTTATTGGGAGGCAGGCGCATCGGTATTAAAAGCACATCTTGTTCTGTGAAAAAAGGCGAGTGGATGCCCTTTGAGACACTGCCCTCAGATACAGAAATATGGGCCTTTTGTATGGATGCTGACATTAAAGATATCGGTAATTTAAAAATGTTGAGTTTAATGCCACAGAGGGCCGCTCTTTTATTAGCAGAAGAAGTTGGAAAAATAATGTCTCCGCAGATTAAATCTTACGAGGAAGCGGTACAAAAGGCTGCGCTGGCAAAAGCCCATGGGCCATTTGAAGGAGCGACAACAGAGAGAGCAGTTTCCGAGCCTCGCGAGTTGAAGCAAGAGCCAGATTCTGTTGAGGTTAGACCTGCTGAGTTCGTACCCTTGAATGCTGAATTGGCTGAGCAAGATGTTGACGTTCAAAATATTAATCTGATAATTGATGTCCCTGTTCGTGTAACGGTCAGGTTAGGTCAGGCTTTTAAGACTATCGGAGAAGTATTGAATTTAGCACCTGGATCTGTGATAGAATTGGACAAAATGGCCGGTGATCCAGTGGATATTTTGGTAAACGGCAAGCTTATAGCGCGAGGCGAGGTTGTTGTAATTGACGAAAATTTCGGCATTCGCATTACGGAGATAACGAATCGTAGCGAAAGGGTTAAGTCATTACGCTGAGTATAAAAGGGGGAAATTTTCGTGCCAAAGGTACTTATAGTTGACGATGCAGCCTTTATGAGAATGATGTTGAAAGATATTTTAGTCAAAAACGGGTACGAGATTGCAGGAGAGGTGTCCAACGGCGTTGAAGCCGTATCCATGTATAAGGAGGCTAAACCTGATATCGTTACAATGGATATAACCATGCCCGAAATGGACGGAATAACTGCATTAAAAGAAATTAAAAAGATCGACCCGAACGCAAAGATCATCATGGTAAGTGCTATGGGCCAACAGGCACTGGTCATTGAAGCCATAAAAGCGGGCGCCCTAGATTTCGTCGTTAAGCCATTTCAACCAGACAGAGTGTTAGAGGCCTTGAGTAAAGCTTTGTCCCAATGAATAAAATTTTGAGAAGACGATTTACGTGGTTTCTGGCCTTTTTGAATGAGCGAGGAAATTCATTATGCCTCGCTTTCTTATTATGCTTAAAGGGGACAAGGGCCTTAGCTTATCAAAACAACTATAAATTTTCGATCGTCCTTTACATCCTAAAGGTTATTATGGCATTGTCTATAATTGCCGTCACCGTGTTTTTATTTTATCGTTATGCAATGCGAAAGGGATTATTCAAAAAGTCTGAGGAATTGCAACTAATCGCGCTTTTGCCCCTAGGTAACGATAAGGTATATTTAATTCGATGCAAAGACCAAATTATCTGCGTCTTTGCCGGTAAATCGGGAGTTATGCTCTTAGGAAAATGGAGCTTGAATGATTGGAGCGAAAATAAAAAGTATGTCTAGGTTGGGTAACGTGAAATTAAAGTTGTCGTTATCAGTGTTTTTTGTCTTTTGTCTCTTGGTTTTTTCAAGCAAACAGGCCTTGGCTCAACCTCAAAGCATACCTTTTCCACATTTAGACATCAATGTTAGAGCTAGCGAGTCTCCTGGTGATGTAGCCCTAACGCTTCAGATCATTGCTCTAATTACTATACTGAGCTTGGCCCCAGCTATTGTGTTAATGGTGACGAGCTTTACGCGCATTCTTATAGTCTTGGGCTTCGTGCGCCAATCTATTGGCCTTCAACAACTACCGCCAAATCAGGTATTAGTTACTCTGGCTTTGTTTTTGACGTTTTTTACAATGTCGCCCGTCTGGCAGCGTATATATACTGAGGCTGTAAACCCATATATCGAAGGGACAATAACGACATCGGAGGCTTATGATAATGCCATTGGCCCTTTGAGGAATTTTATGTTCTATCAGGTTGGCGATGAAGAGCTGTCCCTAATGGTATCCCTTGCTGACCTGCCGCAACCTGAAAGTCGAGATGAGGTGCCAACAAGAGTATTGATTCCTGCTTTTATGCTGGGCGAATTGAAAAAAGCTTTTCAAATGGGTATTCTTATTTTTATACCCTTCATAGTTGTTGATATGATAGTGGCAAGTATCTTGTTGAGCATGGGCATGATTATGCTCCCGCCCATGTTGGTCTCGCTTCCATTTAAAGTGCTTCTTTTCGTCGTAGCTGATGGGTGGGACTTGGTTGTATACAGTGTGGTAAATAGCTTTAAGTGAAGGTGAGGCGAATTGTCGGTAAAAGATGTCTTTCAGGAAGCAATATGGATAATTTTGCTGTCGAGCATGCCTGTTTTGCTTACGGCCATGGTGGTAGGATTGATCATAGGTATCCTCCAAACGGCCACGTCTATTCAAGAACAGACCCTTGTGTTTATTCCTAAGATCTTAGCGGTTTTCTTGCTATTGTTCCTGTTAGGCCCCTGGATGTTTGGCCATGTGTGCGAATTTGCCAAATATTTATTTGAGAATATGGCAGATTTTGTACAATGACTTTCCAATATTCACTTGTTCAGTATTTAGCGATTATATTACTAGTCAGCCTGAGGTTTTTGGGCCTTACAATTGCAGCACCGGTGTTTTCGCCTCCTTCTTTCCCGGTGCCGCTAAAGTTTTTGCTCGTTCTTCTTTTTTCTTTGATCGTAGCGCCGACATTGACTTTTCCTGAAGATCTGTTTAAAGGGTCCCTTTTTTTGCTGATCTTAGCGTCCGCCCGAGAGTTCCTAATCGGGATAGGCATTGGTTTTTTTGCGTCACTGCCTTTGTATGCCTTTCAAATTGCGGGCGGTTTTTTGGGGATACAAATGGGGCTGGGAATGGTCAACATATTGGATCCCTTTTCTGAAGCTCAAGTTTCTTTGCTTGGCCAGCTCAAATTTATGCTAGCATTATGGTTCTACTTTAGATGGAATGGACATCTTTTGCTGTTTCAAGGTTTTGTTCAAAGCTTTAAACTGCTTTCTTTGGGCCTTTGGGAATGGTCGTGGGCTATTGATCCTGGGGCGGGAAGGTGGGTAGCTCAACTTTTTTATTCTGCCATGAAGATTTCTCTTCCCTTTATGGGAGCTATGCTTCTTGCCGATATTGGACTCGGTTTCGTTGCAAGGACTGTCCCACAGATGAATGTATTTGTCCTGGGCTTCTCATTAAAAATATTGCTCGGGATGTTAATCTTGATGTTCATGGTGCCGTTATTAGTAGATTTTTTGCAAGGAGAAATTAGCAAAGCGATAGTTTTAGCTTTGGAGGGAGTGTTGGTTTGGAGGTAAACGAGCACGTCAATTTTAACTTACAGTTATTTGCCGAGGAAAGGACCGAACCGGCAACCCCCAGAAAGAGGAGAAAGGTACGAGAAGAGGGCCAGGTAGCCAAGAGCATGGACCTTATTACCTCTGTGGCTGTGCTAATGGGGGTGATTTTACTCTTTTTCTTGGGAACTTTTGTTTTTATGACGTTGAAGGAATTCTTCGCTTGGGAGTTCTCTCATCTCTCGGATGAAAGTAATTTCCGCGGACAATGGATTTGGCGGGCAAGCGTAAGAGGCGTTACAGTTTATATCAAGACGTGGTTGCCGATCGCCTGTTTGTCCGCCCTTGCAGTGCTTGCAGTAAGCTTTGCCCAGGTTGGATTTTTAATTACATCTAAACCCTTAGTTCCAAAATGGAATAGGTTAAACCCTGTTTCCGGTTTAAAAAAGGTTTTATCCTTAAGATCGTTGGTTGAACTGGCCAAGGGTTTGCTTAAAGCTGCTGCTTTAGCCGGTGTGCTTTACATCGGTCTTAAGGGCAGCTTAGAAACATTGCTTTTAACTATGCAAATGCCCCTTTTAAACGGCTTACAAGCATTGCTTAAGACGATATTCGATCTTTCCATAAAAATGGCGGTATCATTGTTTATCATAGCTTTATTTGATTACGTCTATCAAAAATGGGAATTTGAGAGATCCATAAGGATGAGCATACAGGAGCTCAAAGAAGAGTTTAAGCAGCTGGAAGGCGATCCGCAGTTGAAAAGAAGAATTCGCCAAAAACAGCGCGAACTGGCCAGGCGTAGGATGATGGCCGAAGTAAAAAAAGCGGATGTAGTTATAACCAACCCTACTAGAGTAGCCGTTGCACTTCAGTACGACAATAAGCTTATGGATGCACCTATCGTAATTGCGAAGGGGTTGGGGATCATAGCTGGCAGGATCAAGGAAGAGGCGCAAAAACATGATATTCCCTTGGTTCAAAGACCACCTTTAGCCTGGGCACTTTACAACAACGTTGAAATGGGCGAAAAAATTCCAAAAGAACTTTACAAGGCAGTTGCTGAAATTCTTGTATTTGTGTATGGGTTAAAACAAAAAAAGATCGCAAATATATAGTCTTACCTTTGGAGGAAAGTCATGAGCACTACCAGAGAAAGGGCATCGAAGAAAAGTGGCATATTCCGTTTTGCTGATGTAAGCATGGCAATCCTGGTCGTCTTGATAGTGGGAATGATGATAATCCCTCTGCCGACAAGACTTTTGGATGTCCTTTTGTCACTTAACATAACCTTTGCGATAATTACGTTGCTTTCTACTTTTTACGTTAAAGAGGCGTTGGAAATAGCGGCATTTCCTACGATATTATTGTTGGCAACACTCTACAGGCTTGCTCTTAACGTTTCGACCACTAGGCTTATCCTTTTAAGGGGATATGCTGGAGAAGTAGTGATGGCCTTCGGAAACTTTGTAGTTGGTGGGAATTATGTTGTAGGTGCAGTTGTATTTTTGATACTGGTCGTCATACAGTTCATTGTTATCACCAAAGGTGCCGAGCGAGTTGCTGAAGTTGCTGCCAGGTTTACGCTTGATGCCATGCCGGGTAAACAGATGGCCATCGATGCCGATTTGAACTCAGGTCTTATAGATGAAAGCGAAGCAAGACAGAGGCGGGCTCGCATACAACGCGAAGCTGATTTTTACGGGGCCATGGATGGTGCATCTAAATTTGTAAAGGGAGATGCAATAGCGGGCTTGATCATCACTGTCATAAACATAATAGGCGGTCTTGCGATTGGGGTACTGCAAAGGGGGTTAACAGCCGCACAAGCTTTGCAGATTTATGCCCTTTTGACGGTGGGAGATGGATTGGTTGCCCAGATTCCTGCGCTCGTATTTTCGACGGCCACGGGTGTGATAGTAACGCGCGCGGCAGGTGAGACCAGCCTCGGAATAGATCTTATCAATTCACTGACATCCAGTCACAAGCCCTTGCTCGTTGCCTCCGGGATGCTGTTTCTTTTAGCGATAGTACCGGGACTTCCTTTTTTCTCCTTTGCTACGATAGGAGGGATGCTAGGTTTTTTGGGTTACCGCATGACTAAAGAGAGAGCACGCATTGCTGAAATACCTAAAGAGGAGGAATCTCCAGGATCCAGAGCTCCACAAGTTACGCCAGAGAGCGTTTTGCCCCTTATGGCGGTAGAGCCAATGGAGTTAGAAATAGGCTACGCCTTAATTCCTTTGGTAGACCCTTCGCAAGGCGGAGACATGCTCGAGCGCATAAGCACTATCAGGCGACAGCTAGCACTTGACTTGGGCATCATAGTCCCACCCATAAGGATTAGAGATAACATTCAATTGAAGCCCACGGAATATGTGATCAAGATACGTGGAGTGGAGGTGTCCAGGGGTGAGCTTATACCGGATCATTATCTTGCCATCAATACCTCCGGGGTTGAAGAAACCCTTGTTGGTATACCGACAACTGAGCCGGCCTTCGGGCTTAAGGCTTTTTGGATATCTCCCGAGATTCGCGAAAAGGCAGAGGAAATGGGTTTTACCGTAGTCGACGCGTCCTCCGTTTTGGCTACACATTTGTCGGAAACGATCAAAAAGTACGGTGCCGATTTGCTCTCGAGGCAAGAAGTGCAAAAGCTCATCGATGCAGTTAGTGAAAATTACCCCGCTGTCGTAGAAGAACTAATGTCGGTTTTATCCTTGGGCGAAATTCAAAAAGTTCTTCAAAATCTCCTGCGCGAGTCAGTGCCAATACGTGATTTGGTGACGATATTCGAAGCTTTAGCTGACGACGGACGTATTTCTAGAAGCGTTGATTTTTTGACTGAAAGAGTGCGGGAAGCCCTTTCAAGACATATTACGCACAGATTCAAGGGAGAGGACGGACAAATTACTGTCATTACGCTCTCACCCACGTGGGAGCAAAAGATAAGGGAATCGCTAAAGGGGGATTTGCTGCAAGGTTGGCAATTACAAATGGACCCAAAGGTCTTAAACTTTTTTGTTTCTCAAGTTTCTAAAGCTGTTGAAAGGATGGCTATGGAGGGGAAATTGCCTGTGCTACTGGTGCACCCGGATGTGAGGTTCATAGTTCGTAAAATTGTTGAAAGTAAACTGCCGAATGTGCACGTTCTTTCTTACAGCGAGATAGAACCAGGCACTAAGGTACGATCTTTAGGGATGGTGGAGTAAGATGCGTGTAGTGAAGCAAATAATTTATGAGGCAGATACTGAGCAGGAGGCCTTTGAAAAGGCCCGCAAGAAGCTCGGTCCCGAAGCTGTGGTTTTATCTAGTATTCCCGTTAAGCGTGGTGGCTTTTTGAGGTTGTTTAAAAAAAGAAAATATATAGTGACGGCTGGTATTTTGGAGGAAGAAGAAAACCATAAAAATTTTGAGCAAGAAAAACGCGATCGTTTGATCGCCTTTCAAAAATTACTGGAGAGTACTTCAGCCGGATCTGAGCCTGGGGAAGATGATTTATGGAGACTGGCAAATAATTTTTCCGATGCCATAGAATTCTCTGAAGTGGCCGTTGATTTGTTACGTGATTCTTGCAAAATGGGTCAAGAATTGGATGACAAAAACACAGAGACTGAGGGATTATTTGCTGTCCTTGCCAAAGGCTCAAATGATATCAGTGAAAATCAAATATGTGAACTGCTTTTACAGCGCGGTTTTGATCCGCTTATTGCCATGGAGACCGCTAGGGATTATTTCCCCACGAAGGATGACAAGAAATTGGACGAATTTGTGGCGGAATCCATTCCTGTAGTCGGGAATGATTTTATTTCTGCCTTGGGTGGAAAAAAGGCAATGTTCATAGGTCCCACGGGTGTGGGGAAGACAACTACAATAGCCAAACTTGCGGCCATATTTGCGTTGTGGCATCAAAAGAAGGTGTTGCTTCTTGGTGCTGATACTTATCGCATAGCTGCAGTGGAACAATTACGTACTTACGCAAGTATTCTTGAAGTGCCAATGGAGGTCGTTTCAAGCAGTAGCGAGATTGAGAAGGCGCTGAATAAGCACAATGCAGAAATTATCCTCGTCGATCTTCCCGGCAGAAGCCAGAGAGATATCGTCAGATTAGAGGAGTACCGCAAAGTCTACGATGCTTTGTGTCCCGATTGCGTACATCTTTTAATAGCTGCCAATGTTTCCTACCCAACAATGGTGGATGTAGTAGAAAAATTAAAAATAGTTCCCTATGATGCGATTATCTTTACGAAGGTGGATGAGACAACTTCGCTTGGAGATCTATTCAGGCTGACGAAAACTTGCAAAGTGCCATTATCCTACATTACAACAGGACAAGACGTTCCAAGAGATATTGAAGTAGCTTCGCCTAACCGAATTGCGCGGCTAGCCTTAGGATTAGAAAGGCTTTGCGATAATGAATAGGGGTTCTAGCACGATGGAAAGAAGAGATCAAGCTTCTGAATTGAGAAATTTAAAAAGGGAAATTGCTGGGGGAATAAAAACGTACACAATAGCCAGTGGTAAAGGCGGTGTGGGCAAGACAAGCTTGTCGGTCAACCTTGCCTCGGTTCTGGGAAAGATGGGAGTTCGGACTATTGTGCTAGATGGTGATCTGGGGCTTGCCAACATAGATGTTATGTTTGGTCTTTATCCCAAATATCATTTGGGTCACGTTGTAAATGGCGAGAAAAAGCTTTCTGATATTCTTGTTTTAGTACAGGAAAACGTGTACATGCTGCCAGGCGGGACTGGTTTGCAAGAAATGGCAGATTTGGATATGGCAAGACAGCTCAAGTTGATTGATGAGTTTTCTTTACTAGAAGATTATGGTGATGTTTTGCTCATCGATACTGGTGCGGGGGTCTATCGCTCGATAATAGTGTTCGCTTTGGCATCTGATTCATTGTTACTTGTAACTTCGCCTGATCCAACTGCCATTCGTGATTGTTATAGCTTACTTAAGGTGGTATCTGGGAAGTCAGCCACTCCTTTAGAAGTGCACCTCGTGATCAATATGGTAAAATCGGATAAGGAGGCTTTAGAGATTGCATCGAGACTTCAGCTTACGGCTAAGGATTTTCTAGGGATGAATATTAATGTAGCCGGCTATATATTAAAAGATTCTCGTGTAGAAGAAGCTATAAAGATGGGAATGCCCTTTGTTAATTTGGACCCCAACTGCGAAGCATCGAGGTGTGTTGCTTGGATTGCTAAAAAAGTGTTTAACCCTGATGGCGGAGGAGAAGTTAAAATGGCACCCTCCGGAAGGGGAATTAAGGCTTTTTGCATGAGACTTTTAAAGCAGATTCAGCTGAGGTGAAGATGTTGGATGATCAGGTATTAGTTGACATTTTTGAAAAAAATGTCAACGTTAAAGTTAAAATTAATGTAACGACTGGTTTGTATAAGGGAAGTTATTCTTCGCGGATAGAAGACGTTAAGGGTCGCATGGTAGCTCTTTCCCATCCATTCTTCAAAAATGCGCTTGTGCCATTATATAAGGATACTTCTCTAGAGTTGATCATATACGAAACAAAATCACCAGCTATGGTCCCCGTGAAAGTTTTTCGAAGAAGTATGAGCAACGGTATTCCCATTTTATGGGTTGTTCCTGTTGGCGATCCGGTTAAAATCCAAAGACGCAGGTTTGCTAGAGTAGTGTGTAACATTGATGTTCTCTTTTTTTCTCTTTCTCTAGAAGAAAAATTTCCCATGACCGCTCTTTGGGAGAGGGCAGTTGGTATCGATATAAGTTTAGGTGGCATGAGAATGAGAGCAAGGAGGGGGAAAGCAATACTTGGCGAGAATGATAGATTGTATTTGAGGTTAAATTTGGAGGAAGAGGCCAACTTCTTAATTTCCAGGACCATACGCGTAGTTCGCGAAGGAGACTTTCTAGAGGCAGGGTTGCAGTTTGAGGGCTACCCGGGAGTAGTGGAAAAAAGGCTTATTCGGTTTGTAAGAAGCAAGGAGTTGAAAGGCATAAGTGATAACACCCGTGACTAGACAGATAAAAGTTTTAGTTGTTGATGATTCAGCATTTATGCGCAAGGTCATATCCGATATCTTGGAAGAAGACCCAAGGATCAAGGTTATCGCCAAAGCTCGAGATGGGATAGATGCTGTTGAGAAAGTACTTAAATTAAGTCCGGATGTCATAACACTTGATGTCGAAATGCCGCGAATGGACGGCATTGCCGCTTTAAAAGAGATAATGCGCCTCAAGCCTAGGCCGGTAGTTATGGTAAGTAGTCTTACGCGCAAGGGCACGGCGGTGACCATAAATGCTCTGGCTTTAGGTGCTGTTGATTTTGTGGCTAAACCTTCAGGTGCCATATCTCTTGATATGAGAGCAGTTGCCCAAGAACTGAGGGAAAAAGTTCTGGTTGCTGCATCTATCGACATTGAAAAGCTGATGAAAGCAACCCCTCCACCCCATGAGGCGAAAAGACTAGTACCTGTAAAAAAGGGGGAAGTTGAAGTAGTCGCCATTGCAGCTTCCACAGGAGGTCCCAGAGCCATACAGAGCATTTTGGAGAGAGTAAAAACCACTTCCATAGCACCCTTGGTTATAGTACAACACATGCCAAGTGGCTTTACGAAGAGTTTTGCTGAAAGATTAAATGAAATCTCCAAATTGGAAGTATTGGAAGGGTTCGATAACTTGCCGCTGAAACCAGGCATAGCCGTAGTTGCCCCCGGAGGAAGTCATATTATAGTCGAAAGTGATAGAGAAAAACAATTGATATGCCGTTTGTCGGACGTACCCCCTTTGCATTCGGTTAAGCCTGCCGCGGACTTATTATTTTTAAGCGTGGCGGATGTTGTTGGCGGTGCATCTATGGGAATTGTCTTAACAGGTATGGGGCGCGACGGTGCCGAAGGTGCCAGAGCAATCAGACAGAAGGGCGGTTACGTGATAGCAGAATCAAACGAGACCTGTGTTATATACGGGATGCCCAAGGCGACGATTGAGTGCGGTGGCGCAGATGAAGTTTTGCCTCTTTATGCCATCCCAGATCGCTTGGAGGAAATAGCGTCAAAATAAAAATAAATGATAAATTACGGAGTTGATGGCGATGGATATGACCGAATACCTAAGCGCATTTTTAGCTGAATCCAGTGAGCAATTGGTACAATTAAACGACCTTATCTTATTGCTTGAGAAAGATCCCCACTCCCGAGATACGATCAACGAGATCTTTCGCATAGCTCATACGCTTAAAGGCATGGCTTCTGCAATGGGCTATGAGGGGATTTCTGATTTAACCCATGCTCTTGAGGACATGTTGGACATGGTGCGCAATGACGAATACGAATTAAAGACCGAGGATATTGATTTAATGTTTAAGTGCCTGGATTTACTTTCTGCGGCGATCGAAAAAGTTCGAGGGACAGGAAAAGAGGGAGAAATTAGTGATAAGTTGCATGAGGTTGCAAGTATCGTAAAGGCGAGTTTTGGGCGTGAGGGTAAGGAGACAAAAAAAGAAGCATTTAGTTTATCTGATGACTTAACTTCTATGGAGCTGGGTTGGTTTGAAACGGCCAGAGAGCAGGGTTTGGATGTATATAAGATATTTGTAAAAATAGCCTCTGATTGTGCTTTAAAGTCAGCTAGGGCTTATTTGGTAATTACGCGCCTCGAAGAAATTGGTGAACTTGTTAAGGTAGTGCCGCCAGTGGAGGATCTTGAGAAGGAGAACTTCGGGGATAGTTTTTATGTTTATTTGACGACCAAGGAACCAAAAGAAGTGCCTGAGGAGATTTTGTCTTCTATTTCTGATATTAGTACCTTTAAGATTGAGCTTGTTGAGCCAGAAGTCTCAGACGTGCGAGTTGCCTCCCAAGAACCTGGTACAATTAGCGGACAAGTAGATGATAAAAAGGCTCAGGAAGACATGATAAGCGATGCATTGAATGCCCTTAAAAGGCAGCAAAGCACAACAGTGAGAGTTGATATCGGTAGGTTGGATAAATTAATGAATTTAGTAGGCGAGTTGGTTATCGGAAGGGCGCGCATAGAGCGTCTGGCTGCCGAGGCGAGTTTGAGCGAATTCGAGGAACCGTTGTTGCAGTTAGGCAGAATATCTACCGAAATTCAGGAGATAGTTACGAAGTTAAGGATGGTTCCAGTAGCTTATGTCTTTGATAGATTTCCCAGAATGGTTCGGGATTTATGCAGGAGTCTCGGCAAAGAAGCAGAAGTACTAATAGAAGGTAGCGATACAGAGCTAGATAGGACCGTCATAGACGAGATTGGTGACCCGATGATTCATCTTTTGCGAAACGCACTGGATCACGGCATCGAATCCCCACAAGAAAGAATAGCTAAAGGCAAGCCTCGCGTTGGCTCGATAACCGTAGCAGCCTTTCAAGAGGGCAATAGCGTTGTAATAGAAGTAATGGACGATGGGAGGGGAATTGACCCCCAGGTGGTTAAAAGAAAAGCGAGCGAAAAGGGCTTAATCACCAAAGAGGAAGCCGATTCGATGTCCGATGAGGAAGCACTGGGACTTCTTTGCCTCCCGGGTTTTAGTACTTCCGAAAGGGTTACGGATTTATCCGGTCGAGGGGTCGGCATGGACGTAGTGAAAAGTAAAGTTGAATCTTTAGGGGGACAATTCCAGATTACTTCTAAGGTGGGCGAGGGCACCAAAGTTACAATAAAACTGCCGTTGACGCTTGCTATAGTGTTGGCTCTTTTAATACGCATAGGCGATGAAACTTATGCCATATCGCTTGAGAACGTGGAAGAAACGTTATTGGTGGATAAAAACGAGACGAGGCACGTACACGGCTCTCTAGTGACCACTATTAGGGGGGAAATACTGTCTCTACACGATTTGAAGGCGTTGCTAAGCTATCCTGGAGAACAGTATGATAAAGAAGAATATCCTGTCGTTGTAGTGCGAGCGGGTGCCAGCGGCAAGCGCCGCGGGCTAATTGTCGATGAGCTGATAGGACAGCAAGATATAGTTATAAAACCGCTGGGAAAATTGCTGTCTAAGGTGCGTGGCGTGGCTGGGGCCACAATTTTAGGCGATGGTAAAGTTGCATTGATACTGGATGTAGCTGGTGTTGGGAATTGGTGATCAACTAATTTATCTCAAAGAATGGCTGGGGATCGAAAGATGGGGCACAATGAACTGGAAGGTTTAAGTTCCTTTCATTTGGACGTCATACGAGAGACGGTAAATATAGGTGCGGGTAACGCCGCTACTGCCCTGTCACAGCTCGTGGGGTCAGCTGTGACCATGGATGTTCCTAAAGCGGAGTTAGTTTCTATATACGAATTGGCGGATCGCTATACCTCTCCCACGAAAATAGTCAGCGCCGTTTATCTCCGGTTTGAGGGCGAATTTTCTGGAAACATGCTTTGGATTATGAGTGATGATATAGCAAAGGAACTCGTAAGGATGCTAATTGCAAAAGATTTCGGCGATTTGTCGCAGGATCAAATGGACCAAATTGCCGATAGTTTATTAGTTGAGGTGGGCAACATCGTATTGAGCTCCTTTTTGAATGCCATTAGTGCCATGATCAATTGTCCTTTGCCCGTTACTGTACCGGCCATTGCCCATGATATGTTAGGAGCCATACTCGATCTGTTGGCTGCCTATTATGGTATGGTTGGAGAGGTAGCCATCATTTCGGAAACCCAGCTTCGAGTTGCTGGGAACGAGAGCCCTTTGAGCGGCCACGTCATGCTTTTGCCGGATCCCCAGTGTTTATCGGTGTTGCTTTCAAAGCTGGGGGTGCTCTAGTGCTATGGTGCCAGTTTATCACGTTGGTATGGGGGATATTGTTGTAGCTAAACATCCGGTGGTGCTTACCTCTTTAGGATTAGGCTCATGTCTTGGATTAGTTATTTATGATGAAATAGCGAAGGTCGCAGGAATAGGCCATGTGATGTTACCTGAAAATCATGAGGGCCAAAACGTTAAGAAATTTGGTAAATACGTTGATACGGCTGTGCCAAGATTAATGGAAGAATTAATTGCTTTGGGAGCCCTGAAATCAAGGCTTAAAGCTAAAATGGCGGGTGGCGCTCAAATGTTTTCGATTCCCGGTAAAAAATCTAGCTCCTTTTTGACTATTGGAGAGCGCAATATTGAAGCCGCTAAACGCGTATTAAATAATTTTAGCATACCTCTGGTCGGGTGTGATGTAGGTGGCAATAAGGGTCGTAGCGTTGAATTTCACACCGAACATTGGATCATGGTGGTAAAGGTGATCGGTTCCGAAATGAAGAGAATATGAAGATAAAGATTGAAGGGAGCTGGGCAAAAAAATGAAGGGGGCAGAGGGGAACAATAAGTCCGAATCGAGCGAGGATAAAACTGCGATTGACCATGGTTTAATCCAGCTTCTTTCTAATCAAACAGGCGCCTCAGTTGAGGAGATTAAATCCGTACTTGAACATAGCGAGGGCGATTTGCAAAAACTCATAAATAATATAAGGGAAATTGCCCCCTCTTATATAGCGATTAAGGGTAAATTTCAGCCAAGAAAAAAAGATGATTTAAACGGCATCTTTTGTCTTGTTGCCAAGGGTATGACAGGAGAAATTGTAGCCTTTAAGGCATGGGTTGGTTCAAAGGATTTGCCCGCGGGTTTTGATGTGAAAGCTGCTTGGGAATCGGTATATTCGTATATCACAACTCTTGAGACCCCTCATGATAATCAAAGTCAAAGGCGGTTTGAAAAAATATTAGGCGATTATTTTACCAATACTACTTTAAACAAACTTTTTTCTTCGAAACTAAATTTAGCAGAAGCGCAAAAATCACTTTATCTGGCCATAATGGGCATTTTTAGATCCGATTTGACTGTAGAAATTGACGTGGAAAAATTCAATGAAATAAGGTACAAGCTATCACCTCTTGCAGGAAAAGACGAAGAAGAAATACCTAAAGAAGAATTTGAAGAAGAGGCTCAGAGGAAAGCCATCCAAAACGTGACATTAACATGCATTCCGAAATTAGATGTTATTAAAGGTAAGCCAGTTGCTGATTTAAAAGAAGGAGACATGATTGAGGCATCGATTGCCTCCTCCAGTCCATTGGGAAAGTTCATTAACGGACTGTTTGCAGGGAGCAAATTAACACCTACTTTTAAAGTAAAATCGGTGCAAAGATTGCCGAGCGGAGATTGTTTAGTGCGCCTTTTTATTTCAGACGGTATGGAGGGCGTGTTTAAAAGCTCAGGCGAGATAAAGGTAAGTATTTCTCCAACGAAGTCAGATCAACAAAAGAGGGACTCGTATCTTATTATGATATTAATCTCAGTTATCATCGTATTAATGTTATTTTTTACACTTAGGAGGTAGAAATATTGACTAAAAGGCCGACGAAGGATGTTATGAACGAAATTTGGCGAAAGTATGTTTCTACCCATTCTGATGAATTAAAAGAAGAAATAGTTAGAATCTATCTTCCTCTGGTTCGCTATGTTGTAGGCAGGATGTCGGTGGTAATTCCGACAGGCCTGAGTCAAGATGACCTTCTAAGCTTTGGCGTGATGGGATTGTTAGACGCTATCGATAGGTATGATCCTTATCGAGGCGTTTCCTTTAATACGTTTGCCTTTCCGCGAATCCGGGGAGCAATTCTCGATGAGCTTAGGCGGTACGATTGGTTTTCCAGGAGTGCTAGGGAAAAAATCCAACGCTTAGAGAAAGCTATAAATGAGTTAAACAAACAGGGTATTAAAGTTGACGATGAGGAATTAATGATAAAACTGGAAATGGACGAAAAGGAATTAAAGGAAATTTATGAGCTGATGAGCCGCAGCTACGTCGTTTCCCTTGACGAAGTAATTTTTTTAGAGGACGGAGAAGTTGAAAGAGGGTCTCTGGTTTCCGATAATGCGCCAACGCCAGAAGAGTTTACGGAAAGTAATGAAGAGTGCGAGAGACTAAAGGGAGCCTTGGAGAAATTGCCAGAAAAGGAAAAATTAGTGTTGTCATTATACTATTATGAAGGGCTAACCTTTAAAGAGATAGGCGAGGTAATTGGTGTCACTGAATCTAGAATATCGCAGATACACGGAAAAGCCCTAAGCGTGCTAAGAGGACTGTTGAAGAAAGAATATAATTGAAGTTCGTGAGGTGAAAAGCGGTGAACTCGCGCCCTTTTTCAGTGTATGCGCGCGAAGATGGCGTGTATATCGAGGTAAAGCCAGGGAAAGACGTGAGCAAGGTAGAGATAATAGGCTACCTTAAACGCCAAGGTATTGAAGTTGAAGGGAATTTAATTGACGAGATTATAGATCAACGAAGAGGTGAAATCGTAAAGATTTCTGATGAAGTGCCATCTGGCACAGGCGAAGCTACTATCGAAGTTGACATTTCGGAAGATGGTATTGAGGCTTTAATCCATATAATTCCTCCCCTAGATGAGACGAATTGGCCTTCTCCCAAGGATCTCGAGGACGAGCTAAAGAAGGCGGGCGTAACCTTTGGCATTAAGAGAGATCTTTTAGAGAAGGCGTGCGCAGAAAAAATTGGACACCAATGGATGATTGTTGCTGAGGGAATAAAACCAATTGATGGCGAGGATGCCCATGTAGATCTTAAGGTAGATCTGGAAAGATTAAAGCCTAAGGTTGATGATCCCAGTGCTGCAAGAGTGGATTTGCGTGAGCTTGGTGCAGTTATTAATGTCTTTAAGGGACAAGTTCTTGCCGAAAAAATACCTCCAAAACAGGGACGAGATGGCATAAACGTCTTAGGCAAACCTATTAAAGCAAAGCAGGCAAGGGATAAAAATTTGCCAAAGGGCAATAACACTGAAATATCAGAGGATGGCTTGAAGCTCATCGCTGCGATAGATGGGAATCTGGTAGTAAGAGATGGGAAATTACATGTAATGCCCGTTTATGAAGTGGATGGCGACGTAGATTATAGCGTGGGTAATGTGAATTTCATCGGGAGTGTCCTTATCAAAGGGTCGGTGCGTGATGGTTTTACCGTAATTGCTGGTTCGGACATCCAGGTTGGGGGGGTTGTAGAAGCCGCGAACTTGCGAGCAAGCGGAAGGATACTGATTCGCGGCGGGATAAGAGGGATGGGCAGAGCCCATATTGAGGCAGAATCTGACATAATAGCTTTATTTATAGATCAATCTTATGTTAAAAGCAATAACAATGTAATAGTAGAAAGATCCATAATGCATAGCACCGTGATGGCTACCGAAAAGATAACAGTTATGGGCGGCAGGAGGGGAGTCATCGTTGGAGGGAGTTGTTCGGCTGGCTTCGAGATCTCTTGTGTTACCTTGGGCAGCGAAATGGGAACGAAAACCGAAGTCCAAGTCGGGATTATTCCATCCCTTCAGCAGGAACTAAAAATAATATTGCAAAATCTTGAGGATTTGGAGGAAAAGCTCAATAGCATTGAAAACAACCTTGCCTATATCAAAAGATTAGAGGCACAAGGAATGATTGATCAATCCAAAAGAGCATTGATGCTACAATTATCGAAGGCAAAATTACGACTACAGTCCAGTGTGGAATTTTATGATGCACAAAGACAAAAGCTGGAGGGAGAGATTCTTAGAGTAAATGAGGCGTGTAGGGTAAAGGTAAAGGGTGCATGTTATCCTGGTGTTATCATAAATATGAGAGGTATTACTTACATAGTTAGAGATAGAATGGAGTACGTCACCTTCTACTTTGATAAGGGAGAGATAAAATTTACATCCTATTCGTAATGTGGTGATAGGTCATGCTGCGACCGATTCAGTGGCAAATAGTTATGTTAAAAGCTGGGCAAGAGGAGCAACTGTCCAAAGATGCTGCTTCCTCTGCAGCTCAATTTGCCATGAGGCAAGAGGCACTTGAGGAAACTGAGCGAGCACAAGCACAAGTAAAGCGAAAGGAAAAATCTTCTGGCGCAAGTAAATTAGCTGTAAACGATCGGAAGCGCTCCAGTGATGGAGACAATCATAATAGTCAAAAGAAATCGAAAAGACGGCCGACGAGAGCTGACGATATGACTGAGTTCAAGGGAGATTGCGAAGGATTGGATGTTTATGCCTAAAGCTAGTGCAGTTTCGAAAAAAGATTTTTTTATAGGTTATTTATACATCTCGCCCTTTAGCAATGAAGGTATATATACAGGTGCTGTTATGATCACTGACTTCAGGGGGATACCAGTAGATTTTAACTATGTAGAGCCAATAAAACCGACCAGGCTGGAGAGAGTCTTGTATGGGAATGCTCTCGAAGCCTATCTTAGAGAAGAGTTAATTTTACAAAATTTAGTTAAATCAGTTGCAAAAAAGCCCGAAGTTTTAATCTGTCAAGACCCGACCTTGGTTGTGCCAACTCGTTCGCTTGTTAAATATCCTGTCATAGCAATTGAGCAATATTCGGGATTGCCTTTAGAAACCGTGGGTACCTACGAACGATTATTTGACGGGGAATGTTTTATCTATCAGGTTGAGGAAGTAGGCCCTCCAATTAAAGTATGCTTTGGATTTTCTCCCCAACAGGCTGAAGTTGAAGCCCTCTTGCACATATTAAAAGAAGCCGCTGGATATATGGACTTACTAGAGCCATTTCAGCGGATAGCGAAAGCGTTGGACGTCATTATAGAAGAATGTTAAGATGAAAAAATTAACGATGAAAAGTCAAACGTTACATGACAGTTTTATAGAGCGCCTGGCACGCGTATTATTGGGAAAAATCAAGGTTCGCTCTTTTTCGTTAGTCGATATACTCATCAAGGTTAGAAACGTACATCGCAATGTCATGGTTAAATTCTTCACACTCGACTTTGATGTGATTTGTAAAAGTTGTGATTTTTCAGACCGTGCCTTTTTGAGGGTTCAAGATGCATCATTATGTTTCGATAAGTTCAAGTTAAAAAGGCTTACGTTGCGTTGCATCAACGTAAAACCAAAAAAGGTAAAACTTCGTGGCATCGTTTCCGTTAATTCTGACATTTCTTTATGCAATGCTTTCCCTCAAGAAAGGGTAAATAAAATAGCTTACATTCGAAGTATGGATTTTTTTGAGAAAGGGACTATTCCCATCGCCATGTTTTGCCCTATAATAAAAAACAAAGCTCTAAAGTTGATTTTAAATAAAAAAGAGGGCGTAATTTTAGTATGGTATTCTAGGGCACGAGGAAGCGACGAGCCTTACTATTTGTTTTTGTGTCGCAAACTCGGACAGCAAGCTTTGGAGGAGAGTGTGGTGTGGACTTGGGTTTCAATGGGATGCGAAAGGAGCGGAGGTGGTTAAGGCAACGTCGAAGTAAAAGTCAGCTCGAGATAAACACCTTACGAGAACCTGGTCAAGAATTAAATAAGTAAAAACTATAATATAATTATAATACAAAATGGAGGTAAAAAGTATCAGATGAGCAATGGGCAAGATGTAACCACCTCAGTAAAGGTCAACGAAGTGGTTAAATGTGTAGTGGAGAAGATAACTCCTTACGGAGCCTTCGTCAGGCTTGAGAATGGTCAAAGAGGAATGATCCATATATCTGAAATATCTCAGGGATATGTTAAGAAGGTAGAAGATGTATTAAGCTTGGGCCAAGAGTTGAAGGCAAGAGTAATTAAGATTGACGAAAAGGGTCGAATCGATCTTTCGTTAAAATCGCTTCACGGTCCAACGGCCGGTGAGGTTGAAGCTAAATTATCTCATCAGCACGACGAAGAAGATTTTGAAAAAAAGCTCATGAAGTTTATGAAACTGAGTGACGAAAAGATTTCGGATCTATACCAAAAGCTTGGTGATAGTAAAAAAGGCGGCAGGCGTAAAGCTGGTGGCAAAAGGTCGTAAAGACAAGAGCCATTCATGCAGCATAAGGGGGGCTAGAGGGCTCCCCTTATGCTTTCAAGAGATCAGCCCCAAGGATAAAGCGACGCTCTCGTATCAAATGAGAGGCAGGATCTTTGATCCTACTATCGCGATAGGAATTGCAAAGTACTGCAAGTGGGGAAAACCTCAAGTTTTGCTATGTGCCCCCCTTTACCGAATGAAACCCTTTCCCACAACTTTTTGGTTATCCTGTCCGTTTTTGGCAATGCGTTGCAGTAAGCTAGAAGCCTCGGGCGGAGTAAGAGAGCTAGAAGAGTTTTTAAAAAAGCGTAAAAGCAAATGGGAATGGCATGCCTTTAACGTAAAACACGCTATTTTACGGGTTTCTTTGTTGTCCTTGGGGGAAAGAAAGTTTTTGCAAAAAGCACGGAAGAACGTGCTGGACAAGCTGCGCCTTTCCGGCATTGGAGGCATAGCTTACCGCGATGAAATTTCCATAAAATGCTTGCACCTCCAGGTAGCCTCATGGATTGCGTTAAGGGAGCACCCTGCCGATGATTGGCTTAAGGCTCGTTTTGCCGCCATTGAGTGTGAAAATCCTGGTAGTTTTTGTCAATAAACTTTTTCTAGCAGACTTTGGACTTTATTGTTGAAATTGGTACTAACAAAATAGACAGACGTTTAGGTGGCTTGCACAGGAGATGAAGCAGGTGTCTCGTTTTGGAGCTATAGACATAGGTTCTAATTCCTTGAGGTTTTTGGCAGTTGCAAGCGAAGACGATTTCTTGCACTATTTAGATTCTGGCATTTGGACGGTTCGTTTGGCCCAAGGGATGAGCTTGAGCCAATATGAGGTAAAAGGGGAAGCTTTAAATAGAACCTTGAAGGCACTTGAAAGGGTCCGAGAAAGGCTTGAGGTCCTTTGTGTGCCGCCTGAAAACAGGATTTTGTTTACCACAGAATCGTTGAGATCATCCCTAAACGTGTCCGAAGTAACATATGCTATCGAGAAAAAAGCGGGTATGAAACTTTGGATATTAGAGGGCGAAGAAGAAGCTTTTTATAGCTACAAAGGAGCTTTGCTCGGTATAAGCGCAAATGATGCCGCAGTCTTCGATCTTGGTGGCGGAAGCTTGGAGCTTTGCGGCGGGAGGTGGAGTTGCTCTCTTCCGCTAGGTGCACTAAGGGTAAAAGCCCTTTTTGATGAAGATGTGGTGGCCATTGAAGATTATGTTGGCTCTCATCTGCGATCCGCCCTTAAAGACATTCCAGATATTGAAGACGTCAAAGAGATCATTGGAGTGGGAGGAACATCTTCGACGACGGCCATGATTTTAAAGAAAGTATCCATAGACCAATACCATCCATCACGGGTTCACGGCATGAAGATCAAAAAAACTGAAATAAAAGACTTAGTGGAAGCGTTAAGGCAAATGGATGTAGAAGCCAGAAAGCGCCTAATAGGCCTTGAGCCAGGGAGATCCGATATTATTGTAAGCGGTCTTTGTGTGATATTAGCGCTTCTTGAGTTTTTGAAATTCAACTATTACTTGCACAGCGAATGCGATGCATTGTGGGGCATATTAGCAGAAGAGGTTGACCGAAGAAGGGCAAAGGAAATAAAAATAAAGGGCATAAATTGGGGAGTGTGAGCGAACATTGTGGAAAGGCAGATTTAGTGAGGATACAGCCGATGTGGTACTTAAATTCACCCAGTCTCTCGACATGGACTGGCATCTTGCCGAAGCAGATATAAAGGGAAGTAAAGCTCACGTAAAGACACTAGCTTCAGCAGGGTTGATCACCCAAGAAGAAGAAAAAGCTCTTTTAACCGGCTTGGATCAGGTGCTAGATGAAATAAAAAGCGGTAAGCTGGAGCCACTCATTAAACTTGAAGACGTTCATATGAACATAGAGGCCCGCCTTACGGAAATCTTGGGTGACATAGGCAGAAAACTTCATACGGCAAGGAGTCGCAACGATCAAATCGCAACCACTTTGCGCTTGTTTTTAAGAGAACAACTTCTTGAAATTGCGAGCAAGGTCGAAACGTTTCTTGAGTCTATCTTGGATCGTGCTGAAAATCATATGAACTTTGTCGTGCCGGGTTACACACATTTGCGCCGTGCTCAGCCCATAAGCATGGGTCATTACTGGATGTCGCATTTCTGGGCTTTCGCCAGAGATTTTTCGCGTCTAAAGGCTGCGCTTGAGGCTTTAAACGAGTGCCCTTTGGGATCAGCTGCCCTTGCGGGGTCCACCTTTCCTTTGGATCGGCATCTATCTGCCAAGTTGTTACGCTTCTTTAAGCCTACTGAAAACAGCATAGATTCCGTTGCTAACCGCGATTACATTGCTGATTTTTATCACTTCGCTTCTTTGTTTTTAGTTCACTGCAGTCGACTAGCGGAAGATTTAATAATATACAGCAGCGACGAGTTTGGGATTGTGCAGCTTCCTGATGCTTTCTGCACCGGTTCAAGTATCATGCCGCAAAAGAAAAATCCCGACGTGCTTGAATTAGTGCGCGGTAAGGTCGGTCAGGTTTTGGGAAGCTATATGGACCTTCTAATCATGCTGAAAGGCCTTCCCCTGGCTTATAATAGGGACCTGCAAGAAGATAAGCGAAGCCTGATGAATGTTTTGCAGACCTTACATGGCATATTAGACGTTTTGCCACCGCTGATTTTAAAAGTAGAAATTGATGTCGATGGGGCGTCTAAAGCCTTCGAGGATGGATTTATTCTGGCTACAGATGTAGCTGACTATCTGGTCTTGAAAGGTGTTCCTTTCAGGAAAGCTCACTGGCTGGTGGGCAATGCCATTAAGTGGTGTTTAAATGAGGGCAAAAACTTTTTAGATTTGAGCCTGGAGGAATGGCGAAGCCTGATCCCTCAATTTGACGAAGAGATTCTTGAAAATTTAAACCCTCGCTCCTCCGTTGAAAGGCGCAAGACTTACGGAGGAACTGCATTTTCAGAAGTAATGCGTCAGCTAAGTGAGGGTAAAAAGATCATTGAAGAGGTGGAAAAATTTTTGTCTCTATGGCCGGAAGATGTTGACTAATTTCGCAAGCTGTGATAACTTGCTATTGCTCGGGCTTGAGGTTATTGCTGATAAACTTTACAAAAGGGCCGTTAGCTCAGGTGGCAGAGCACCGGACTTTTAATCCGGGAGTCGCAGGTTCGAATCCTGCACGGCTCACCATTTTTAAGAATTCAGATGTTACAGGCATTTTAGACACTTTTCGTCAGACTCTTAACTTCTTTAGCTTAAATATACTTAAATATAACCAAAAAGCTTGAGCTCGTAGTGCATGGCCAGCCAAGTTATTTGCACTCCTACCTTTCACTCCCTTGCCGCCGACACGAGGCGGAGGGGAGTGTTTTTATGGCTGTCATGCCTTGAAAATTGTAGTAAAGTTGATGCGATCCAAGTCTCAATAAACTTGACTTATAAAATACGTGCATGATAATATACAACGGCGGTAAGCGGAAATGCGAGATCCATTTCGTGTCCCTCGGAGCGGTCCCATCGTCTAGAGGTCTAGGACACCGCCCTTTCAAGGCGGCGGCACGGGTTCAAATCCCGTTGGGACCGCCATTTTATAATCGTCATGCCGGTGTAGCTCAACAGGAAGAGCAGCGCACTCGTAATGCGCAGGTTGGCGGTTCGAGTCCGCCCGCCGGCTCCATTTTTGACTCAACGTATGCCCCATCGGATTTTCCTGGCGATAAAATACAAAAGGTTGAACCTGGAGGACAGTTAAATGCGAGAGTTTAAAACCTTGAGATTTGGGGTGTTGAAATACGACGACAATGACATCGTGTATTTTCCCAAAGGTATTCCTGGTTTCGAAGACCATAAGGCGTGGTTGTTGGTCGGGAACGATGAAAGCGCTATAAAGTGGCTTCAAAGTTTGAAAGATGGCGACGTTGCCCTTCCCATTGTACCTCCCGATTTTATAATTTCAGATTATGACCCACAATTGTGTAAGAGCGACATAAACGAGCTAAAAGCTCCTATAAAAGATCTTTGTTTTTTCGTGGTAGTAGCTGTTCCTGAAAATGCTCCGTGGGAAGCTACCGCAAATATTCGTGCTCCCATAGTGGTGAATGCAAAAGAACGCCTAGGCAAGCAAGCAATAGGTCAGAGGGAAGATTACGACATAAAGCATTATATATTTGACGACTCCACTAGAGAGAAGATGAGGAGTGCTTTTGCTCAGGCTAGCAGTGCGGCACCAAGTAAAGGGGGTGCCTCTTAAGTGTTAGTATTGTCCCGCAAAGAGGGCGAATCTCTGGTCCTTAATGGTACGATTGAGGTAATGGTGGTTCAGATAGGCAAGGGACAGGTTCGCTTGGGAATTAAAGCGCCAAAGGATGTTTTGATCCTGCGCAAGGAACTTACCGAAGAGGTAGCCGAGTCAAATAAGCTTTCTGCACAAACTAGAGATATAGAGATTTTGGGATCTGCTCTTAAAAAGTCACGGGTGCAATCTTAAAGTAAATCGTATCCGATGACTAGTGAAGATTTGCCAGTTTACATAATAGAGGCTGCCTTAATAGCTGGTCGCAAAATTTGCATGACCCCCTAAGATTAAGGGGGCTTTTATTTTTTAAGACATAGAGAAAAAGGACTTTTAACGTTAATATATCTATAATACATGCGATGAGGTGATGTCGCTTGAAGCGTATCATTTTTTTGCGTCACGGCAAAACTGAATGGAACATGCAATCTCGCTATCAAGGTAAAACCGATGTTCCTCTTAGTGATGAAGGTCGTTTGCAAGCGCGGCGAGTTGCTTTGAGGCTAAAGTCTTTGGGTATAGATGCCATATATGCAAGTTCGCTTGCGCGAGCGAGCGAAACTGCTGCAATAGTGTCTAAGCTTATAAAAGTACCGATAAAAGGCTTGCTGAAAGAGCTGCAAGAGATGGATTTTGGGGCTTGGGAGGGAATGGTGGTTACCGATGTTGAAAGAACGTATCGTGATGCTTACCGCTGGTGGAGACAATCTCCTGAAGAGGCCAAAATTCCCGGAGGAGAAGATTTTGTAGAAGTAGTTGAGCGCGTGACCGGTGGAATGCAAAAAGTTTTAAAGGAAGCCGGTGAAAACATCTTGGTTGTTGCTCACGGTGGTTCAATAAGGGCTGCATTAGTGGGACTTCTTGCTTTGGATGCTTCCGCCGTTTGGAGGATTAGGATAGATAACTGCAGTTTAACTTCCATGGAGCTATGGGATGGGAGAGTGATGTTGGCCTTCGCGAACGATACACTCCATCTTTTGGTCGATGATCTGGATCTAGTGTGCAACCTCCCTATATTGGCGTAATTTCGGTCTGTTTTTAGAAATTAGAAAAGGAGACAGTTAAATGCGTGATATCGAGCCTGAACCTTCTAATGATTCGAATCTTTATGAAGATGAATTAGAATTATGGAAAAAGATAAGGTCTGGTGACGAAAAAGCACGAGAAGAAGTGATAATTTCTTATAGACCCATGGTGTTTTGGCTTGCGAGCAAATTACATGTGTCTCCGGATTCTCATCAAGATTTGATACAAGAAGGCATGGTGGCCTTGATAGAGGCGGTCGATAGATATGATTTCGAAAGGGGAGCCAAGTTCATAACTTATGCCTACTATCGCGTTAAAGGGCATATGATTAATTTTTTGGAAAGATCGGAGGCAAAGGCTCCTGAGCCAGTGGATTTGGATAACTATGTTTATCAGCGTGAGACCGTCTATATTGACGAGAGGGAAGGTTGGCTCATTGACCTTGAAAGGGCCATAGAATCGTTAACGGCCAAGGAGGCTGAAGTTATAAGAGCGATTGACCTGGATGGATTAAGCGCTAAAGAGGTGGCTCGAAAAAGGGGAGTAGACATTAGCTACATTTACAGGCTAAGAAGAAGGGCTATTGCAAAGCTCAGAGAGATTTTAGGGGTAACGTAACCTAATTTTTTAAGTCTGAGGGGGCCTTTTAATGGAGAGGCGTCTTTTGAGAATTAGGCGTTGGATCGATAGGAGCATAGAAGCATGGAGGCGTGGAAGGCCAAAGGAAGTTATCATGGAACTTGAGTGTGCCGAGGCGGAGATGCGAATCGCAAAAGACGAAATTTTTACTCACGTCTCTTCCGACAGCAAGATTGGGCGACGCCGCGGTGCTTTGGAGCAAGTTTTGATTTCCTTGCTTGCAGCTGCAATATTTTTGATGGCCTTGGCTTTGCCGACCTCGAGAGAAAGTTTTGTGCAATACCAGGAGGGCCAAAATCTATCTACAAAGCGGGAGGCCAACTCGCTTCACTTGAGCTTGATAACGGATGACGAAGAGCGGCTCATCGTGGCCTTGAGGAAGAGCTTAAGTGATACTAACATGGCACGGGTCTACGACGTGGGCGATGTAAAAGTTGCCTCCTCTCAATTAGAAAAAGTAGCAGCAGTAGCAGAAAAAGATGAACAAAAAATCAGCAACACTCCATCCAAGAGCGGTGAAATAAAGCGCATTATTGAGGCGAAAGAAAATACGCCAAAGGAATTACCCGAGAAAAGGGATCATGATGTATCATTTGAAGAAGAGATGCTAGAGGAATTATTCAAGTTGGTTCGGCTGGGAGAGAAAGCCCTTCGCGATCAAAGTGGAATAGATGTGGAGCTTTCAGACTGAAGGAGTGATCTTGAAGATGAAGTTTTGCACGAAACTTATGCTAGTGAGCTTAGTTTTTTTATTGCTAAAACCATCTTTAGTTTTTGCTCAAACCTACCCTGACGTCGTTGAATTGAAGGTGGAAGGCAACCAGCAGGTGGATACTAATTACATATTATCTGTCGTTGGAACCAAAGTTGGCCAACCCGTGGATAAGGAACAGCTCGACAAGGACATCGAAGCCATCTACAATTTAGGTTTTTTTGCCTATGTCGACGTTATGATTGAGCCCTTGGTTGAAGGTGTCAGGGTAACTTACGTCGTACAAGAAAATCCCATTGTTCGGGAAGTTAGATTTGAAGGAAATGAAGTATACACCGAAGAGGAGCTAAAAGAACTCGTCTTCACAAAACCTGGCAACATCTTTAACTCCGTGTTTTTCAGGCACGACCTCGAGAGGATTAGAGATAAATATCAAGAAGACGGATACGTTATGATGCGAATCCAAGATGTACAAATTCAGGAAGGCATCATAACGGTCAAGATCTTAGAGCCAAAGGTAGGAGAGATCGTAGTTCAGGGAAATGAAAAGACGGAGACGTTTGTCATCGAACGGGAGATAAAGCTTAAGTCGGGCGATTACTTTAATGCTAAGGTGCTCAGGCATTCCTTGAACAAACTTCAAAGGCTTGGGTATTTTGAGACTGTAAACGTCGGATTTGAGCCCACAGAAGACCCAAGTATCGTAAACATCATCGTATCCGTGGAAGAACAAAGGACGGGAAGGATAGGACTGACCATAGGACACGGTTCAAGCAGTGGATGGAGCGGTGGCTTGTCTTACGAGGACACCAACTGGAAGGGGTTAGGGCGTACCGCATCCGTCGGCTTTGAAACCGGAAAAAGAGATCAATATTGGATCACCTACGAGGAACCGTTCATGGACGTGGATTATTATTCCTGGAGAGTGAATTTATTTCGATGGGAATGGGAAGACATAGAAAATTATGTAGGCGGCGAGTCGGTATTCGAATACGAAGAGACCAGGACGGGAATATCAGTCGGAGCCGGAAAGAAGTTTCCCCGCGATCCCAGACTTAGTTGGTATGCAACGCTTAATTGGCACGATTCTGATATATCAGAAGATTCAGTTAATTGGTTTCTTTTTAGGACGGATAAGGAGAAAAAAGAATTAATTGATTGGATGGTAAAGCACGACGTTGGCAAGAAATATATAGACCCTGAAAGTATAGGGGAAATCCCAGATGATGAAATAGTAAAACGTATTCAGGATAAGTACTTCGAGGAACACATGAAGTCGGGAAAGACCTTCTCCGTCACGGGCAGGTTTCAGCGTTCCACCTTGGACGAGTACTTAAGCTATCCCAAAGGAGATGTAATGAGCATTAACGTGGAACAGGCTTTGGATTTTTTGGGGAGTGACTGGAATTTCACTAAATATTGGTTTGAAGCCAGGTATTATACTCCCGTGACCAGGATTGGAGAGGTATTCGATATAGAGTTGGGAACGAGGGATACGCCGGTTTTGTTTGCCGCAAGGGTCAGGGCCGGTTTTTCGAGCGGCGACATTCCCTTCATGGATCAATATTTTATCGGAGGGGATAGAGATCTGCGGGGATATGAAGAAGATGAATTCTATGGGACCGAGATGTTATTGGCCAATTTTGAACTCAGGATACCCATCGAAGAAGCCTTTGGCCTGGTTTTCTTCTACGATGCCGGCAATGCATGGGGCGATAGCGATCCCTTTGTAGATTATCTTTACAGGACTGTGGGACATGGTGCTAAGAGGACTTCCAGCTTCGATATATCGGATTTGCACGATTCATATGGCATAGGCGTTCGAGTCAGGACGCCACTTGGCAATTTACGGATAGATTTGGCCGAAGGAGAATACGAGACTTACACGCATTTCGGGTTTGGGGAGTTGTTTTAGGATGCCAACATGAGGCAAAAAAAAGCGGGGATCGTGGTTTTTTTGTTATTATGGGCGATCCTTTTTGGGGCCATTCGGGCACAGGCAAGCGTGATTGTAAAAGGGCCGCCCGAGTGGCTCTCTAATGCTATTAAAGAAAGCATTATAGCTGTAATGAGAGAAATGCCCAGCTACGATTTGGCCAGCCAAGAAAGGCTTCTTGCTATGGTTTCAGATAGGATCTTTGAGGGTTACAAAATAAAATCGCTCAGCGTCAAAAGTAAAGATGATGTCTTCGTTGAATTTGTGCCAACAAAGCTTGCAGACTGGAAGGTCAAAGTTACGGCTCCCAGATTAAATTCCCCCTGTGACGAATGGTTTCGTCAAGACGCTTTGGGCCTTGAAGAAATACTTTTGAGCATGGTTCAAGGTGTGCCCATCGAGGCGTTGAAGTGGGCTGATGAAGTATTTTTAAAAGAAGTAAAAAAAATAACCTCTTTGCGCATGCCTGGCTGGGAACCTCACGTCTTGGTCAGCAAGGAAGACGATTCATACGTGGTGAATCTATCCTTTGCAGCCACTCAAGATTTGGTGCTAGCCGTGGATACCCACGTTTTCTCGAAGTCGCTGCCCTCTTTTTGGCAGTACGAGATGCGCGAGAAGTTGCTTGAGGGCCTGTCTCCAATTATCGGTGTTCCCGTGGATTGGGCTGCTAAGCATGAGGATAAAATAGAGCGTTTGATTAGTGAAAAGTTAAAAGGCACAAGACTGGCGAGTACCGCTAAGATCGAGTTCGATACGCAGTTTGTTCCTTCCAGGATAGCGAGGACCGACGTGAGAGCAGAAAGCAAAAGATATTCGCTTTACGTTTGGGGTGCAGCTTATGGAGGTACGGAAGAAAAATCTACCGAACTTGGATTGCACTTAGGTCGCAAGGCGCAGCCTTTTCCTTCGTGGGATATAGAGCTTTACGGCGAAGCAATACTTTTTTTGGACGATGGTGATAGCGAGGAAAGGCTTGGCTTAAGATGGTCTCCTTATAGGGACATTTGGTTGGGGGCAGAAAGGGAACTGGATGAGGACAAAACTTGGTATCGTCTATGGGTGGAGGGAGGTATAAAAGCCTTTTACGTGTGGTGGCGTCATTCCGATGAGAGCGAAAATAACGCCGCTTTAGGATATAGATTTACGGAACACCTTTCCTTGGAATTATACTTAGATGAGCGTGACGACGACGAGGTCAGCGTAAGGGCGGTTGGCAATTTTTGATCTTCGCATGGAAAGGAGAAGAGTAGTGAAGGAGTTTGATAAGGCTTGGAAGCTTTCACAGGTCGCTTCCTACTTGGGCGGAAACCTTGTTGGCGATCCCGAAAGGCTAGTGTTGGGAGTGGCTTCTCCCGAAGAAGCCACCTCGAAACATATATGTGTCCTGTGGGAAAAGAAATCCTTTAAAGAGTTAAAAGAAGATGTTCCAGTGGTAGTACCTTTCAATTGGCTTGGACCCAACAGAGTGGGTGTGGAGGTAAAAGATCCCAAGCTAGCATTTGTAAAGTTACTTTCGCTCTTTGAGGAACCACGTGCCGCGAAAGGTGAAATCCACCCGACAGCAGTGGTATTTGATGGTGCCCGCGTTCACCCTCGTGCTTATGTTGGCCCGCTATGTGTTGTCGGAGAAGGGGCAGATATTGCTGCCGATGCTGTTTTAGAGGCACAAGTTTTTGTCGGGAAAAACGTTCACATAGGTGAGGGTACTGTAATTGAACCGCATGCCACCATATATCATGATGTAGCCTTAGGAAAAAGATGTCTAATTCACGCCGGGGTATCACTGGGGGGCGAGGGTTTCGGTTTTTATAGCGTAAATGGCAAATTAATCAAGATCCCTCAAGTCGGGGGTGTTGTTATCGGCGACGACGTTGAGATTGGTGCTTTGACGAGCATCGATAGAGGAACAATAGGCAATACCTACATAGGTCCCGGTACCAAGATAGGTGATTGTGTTCATATTGGTCATAACGCTAAAATTGGTGCTAACTGTATTTTGGTTGCCATGACCGGGATTGCAGGAAGCGCTGTTATCGAGGACAATGTGATAATGGCTGCTCAAAGTGGAGTAAAAGATCACGCAAGGATTGGCAAGGGTGCGATAATTGCCGCTAAGTCAGGTGTTACAAAAGACATACCTCCTGGCAAGATAGTTTCGGGCTTTCCGGCAAGAGACCACCGCGAAGAGCTTAAAATTCAAGCTCTTACACAAAGATTGCCCGAAATGTATGAAAGGCTTTTGCGCCTTGAACGCCTATGCAAAGGGGTCGAGGGCGAAGATGAAGAGGGTAACTCTTCAAAGGCCAATTGAAGTTAAAGGATTAGGGTTGCATAAGGGGAAAGAAACCAAAGTTCTCATGCTTCCCTCTGAAGAAGAAAGTGGTATAATGATTGGCACCTCAAAAGAGGGGCGACGGTATCCTATCGGAGAATGCGAGCTTTTTTCTCCGGGACGTGCTTCATGTATTCTGCTTCCCGATGGTCAGATGATTTATACCATGGAGCATCTGCTGTCCGCTTTTTATGGCATGGGAGTCGACGATGCCGTTATATTAGTAGTTGGCGGGGAGATCCCGATTTTCGATGGCAGTGCTGAACCTTGGGTTCGAAGCATAATCGAAGCGGGTTTAAGGGAAAAAGAAGATACCAAAAGGACGGTTTGTACTTTGCTATCCCCCCTTTACCTTGAGGACGATTTCGGTGAAGCCTGGATTGCTTGCTTTCCATCGGAAACCCTTAAGGTAAGTTATATAATATCTTTTGATGATGCCTTTATAGGAACTCAAATATTTGCGAGTTTTGTCACCAGGGAGACGTTTTGCAAAGATATCGCGCCTGCAAGGACCTTCGTGAGGTTAAAAGACGTGGAGGAGCTCAGGAAAGAAGGGTTGGCCCTCGGTGGGAACTTGAATAATGCTTTGGTGTTCAACGACAAGGGCCTTCTTAATTCGACGCAGCTGCGTTTTCGTGACGAGTGTGCACGGCATAAAGCACTTGACTTGCTGGGTGACCTCTCTATGGTGGGCTTACCACTACAAGCTCATGTGGTTGGCTACAAGGCTGGACATAGGCTTCATTTGCGTATGGTTCATCGTTTAAGACGTTTGTGTAGGGGTGGTTGAAATTGTCTGTGGACTTTAAGCAAATGGTGGATATTCACAAAATAATGGAGTTTCTTCCCCACCGATATCCATTTTTGTTGGTGGACAGGATTTTGGAGGTTGGTGAGGGGAGAATTGTGGGGTTGAAAAACGTCACCATCAATGAGCCTTTTTTTCAGGGACACTTTCCCGGTGAGCCGGTCATGCCCGGAGTTCTTGTCTTAGAGGCAATGGGGCAAGTTGCGGCGATGATGATAGTCCTTCGCCCCGATATGCAGGGCATGGTAACTTATTTGACCGGGGTAGATAAAGCTAAGTTTCGTAAGCCTGTCTGCCCAGGAGACCAGTTGATCACGGAGGCAAAGGTGTACAGGCTGAGGGGGCGTGTCGGACAAGTGAAGGCCGTGGCTCACGTAAATGACGAAATGGTGGCGGAGGCAATGTTTAGCTTTGTGGTTGCCAAGAACTTGCTGCAGAGGGGTAGTTGATGAAGAGGACTATACATTCGACTGCTATTGTATCTCCTAAGGCTGAGCTCGACGAAGGAGTTGTCATTGGACCCTATAGCATCATAGAAGATGAGGTTTGCATTGGGAAAAACACCGTCATTGGTGCCTACGTAAGGGTGTTTAACTTCGTCGAGATAGGCGAGGATTGCAAGATATACGAGAATTCTGTCTTAGGCAGGGAACCGCAGGACCATGCATTTCGTGGAGAGGAAACAAAGGTCATCATAGGCGACCGAACCATAATAAGGGAGAACGTGACCATAAATCGCGCCACAAGCGAGGGTCAGGCGACGGTTATCGGTCAAGACACATTTCTAATGGAAGGCGTACACATAGGACATAATGTAAAAATCGGAAATTATGTCACTGTGGCGAACAAGAGTGGGTTGGCGGGCTACTGCGAAGTTGGGGATTTTGCTAACCTAGGGGGAATGGTTGGCGTTCATCAATTTACTAAGATTGGCAAATTGTGCATGGTAGGCGGCCTGTCCAAGGTGGTCAAAGATATTCCGCCCTTTACATTGGCGGACGGGCGTCCAGCGAGAATTTATGGGATAAACAAGGTTGGCTTGCAGCGTGCAGGCTTTAATGCGATGCAAAGGAAGCAAATAAAGGAGATATATAAAAAACTCTATCATGATAATTTGCCATTAAGGCAGGCTGTTGAAATGATTCGCAAAGAAAATATCGATGATGTGATTGTGGTCGAGATAGTGAAGTTCTTTGATAATTCTCAAAGAGGATTTGCACCATGGCCTCACGGCCATGTTCCATACGGAGATGTTGAGGAATGAACGTAAAACTTCTTGTCCTGGACGTTGATGGAACTTTAACCGATGGGTCGGTATATATGGACGGGGAAGGCCACGAGTTTAAACGATTTGATATCCAAGACGGCATGGGTATTGTCATGCTCAGGCGCAACGGTATCGAGGTAGCCATTATCAGCGGGCGTTTTTCGGCGTCCACGGATCAGCGGGCCAGGGATTTAGGTTTATCGTTTGTGTTTAACGGAGTAAAGGATAAATTGGCAACTCTAATGTCTTTGTCCGAAAAATTAAGCTTAAAGGCCGATGAAGTGGCTTATATGGGCGATGACGTTAATGACATAGACTGCATCAAATGGGCAGGTTTTGGAATTGCGGTATCAAACGCTAGATTAGAGGTAAAAGAGATAGCTGATTACGTCACAAAATCCCCTGGGGGTCAGGGAGCCGTTAGAGAAGTAGCAGACTTACTGCTTAGCAAGGGGCGTCCATAATAATTATGGCTGAATTTCGTGACGGATTTGACCTTTTTACATTCAAATTTAAATTGTTAGACAAGTTTGTCATTAACGAATTTTACCCAACCTTTGTATTTGGAGTCATGGTGTTTACCGTTCTTTTGGTCGCGGGCGATTTGCTTTTTGATATTGCCGATTTGCTTATTCAAAGTCGAGTGCCCTTCAATGTCGTCGTTAGGCTTTTTTTGTATCGCTTGCCCGGCGTGGTGGTGCTTACTTTGCCCATGGCTGCGTTACTGGCTACGATACTAAGTTTTGGGAAGATGGCAACGCAATCGGAGTTGACGGCCCTAAAAGCATCGGGAATAAGTTTTTACCGCATTTTACGCCCTATCGTTTTGGCCAGCATCATAGTTGGTGGTTCTGCCCTTCTTTTTAACGAAACCATAGTTCCTTTGACGGATAAGGCTGCTGATAACATCATGAGATATGAAGTGGCTCGACAGAAGCCATCGCTCCTTAAGGAGCAAATGTTTCTCAGGGAGGAAAAAAATGGCGAACTCTCGAGGGTCATCTATATCGGAAAGTTGTACCCCAGTGAGGGCAATATGAATAATGTGCTGATCCAGGAGTTCGAAGGCGGTGAGATCGCCCGCATAATGACGGCTAAAAGCGGCGAATGGAAGGAGGGGGAATGGTGGCTTCATAATGGCCAGGTTTTCAGTGTTAAGGATGATGGGTTGGTAGAGCCACTCTTTGGTTTCGAAAGGCAGCAACTTGCTCTCCCCCTGTCTCCGTCACAAGTCGTTGAGAGTTTGCAAAATCCGAAGAAAATGGGCGTCTTTGAACTTTACAACTATATAAAGCTGATGAAAATTCAAGGAACAGATGTCGAATCTCTACTGGTACTTTTGCATTTGAGGTTGGCTGTTCCTTGGGCCAGTGTGGTGTTGGCTTTGGTTGGAGCTTCGGTTGGAGCGGGGACTAAGAGGTCAGGTTCCGGCATGGGCATAGGGGTATCCATTATCTTAGTTTTCTCCTACTACGTTTTTATGTCTTTTTGTCGTTCTTTAGGTCAAGGGGGTTATATTCCTCCCCTCGCAGCAGCTTGGATTCCGAACATCATGTTCCTTTCATGCGGAGTATTTATGGTTAAAAAGGCTAACAGGTGAAAAGATGGCACACTTCAAGAGTATTGCTCTCATAGCAGGAGATGGTCGCCTGCCCCAGGAAATTGCACGCCGCCTCACTTTTAAGGGGTGTCCTCCTGTCATATACTCCTTCGGTGAGCATGGTGAGGATCTTTCAAAATTCGCCTTGGAACTTGTTAAGTTGTCAAGTTTAAATCTTGCCTTCATCGTTGATGATATGCAACGCAAGGGAGTTCACGAGATAATCATGGCGGGACTGGTGCCAAAAACGTTGATGTATCATCAAAAGTTACATGACGAGGAGCTAGATAAACTGCTCCGGAGCTTGCACTCAAGGGACGATCATAACTTGCTGGCCAATATCGTTTTGGCTTTAGAAAGCAAAGGGTTCAATGTTATTGGCTACAAAGACATAATACCGGACTGGCTTGCTTCCGAAGGTCATTTTGCCGGTAGGCTTCCGACTCGGGAAGAGCTCGAAGATATAAAATATGGGAAAAAAATTGCAAAAGTTCTACTACCGCTCTCCTTTGGTCAGACATTGGTAGTTCACAAAAAGGCCATCGTAGCCGTGGAAGCTATGGAGGGAACGGACGCCATGTTGCTCAGGGCCGGCAGTTTGACCAGAGGGGGAATAGTCCTTAAAATGATGCGTCCCGATCAAGATGAACGTTATGACTTGCCCACTGTGGGGGTAAGGACTTTGCAAAACATGCTTGACGCCGGACTTAAATGTCTTGCCGTAGAGGTGGGCAGGACCGTGATCATAGAGCCTGAAGACTTCAAGAGCTTCGCTGCCGATTCTGGTATAGCGGTTTTGGGGGTAAGGCATTGAGCCTTTTTGTGAGCTGCGGTGAAGCCTCGGGCGATCATTACGCGGGAAGTCTCGTAAAAGCCATAGAGGGCAAGCTCGGTCGTTGTTGGGGCATGTTAGGGCCCGAAGGCGTGTCAGCCGGCGGTCAGGCTCTTTGGGACTACAACCAGCTTCAAATCATGGGAGTTATGGAAGCACTAAAGAGCGTTCCTCGGTTGGTTCGCCTAAAGAACTGGATGACGAATAAGATATTAGAAGATATGCCATCATGCGTGGTTGTCATAGATAGCCCCGACTATCACATCCCTTTGATAAAGGACCTTAGAAGAAGAGGATACTCCAAGCCTATTTTTTACGTTTCACCGCCTACGGTCTGGGCGTGGAGAAAGCGTAGGGCAGATGTGATAAGGGATTTAAAGGTGATATGCCTTCCTCTCTTTGAGCTAGAGCATAATTTTTACAGGGATAGGGGCGTTGAAAGTCACTGGCTAGGTCATCCGCTTTTAGATGATTTATACGATTACGTTCCGAGCCCAGATGTGTTAAATATGTACGAAGGCAGGTGCGTAGTTGCACTTTTACCCGGCAGCAGGTCGGCTGAAGTCAGACGCCTCGCTCCTGTTTTAAAAGAAGTCGGCCTTTGTTTGCTAAAGGCGGGTTATTATCCGGTGTTTTCCATCGCAGAAAGCTTATCGCCCGCCAGCAAGGAGGCCTTGAAAAAAACGGGCAACCCCCTGCCCTTCTTTGAGGGAAGTGGAGTTGATCTCATTTACGTATCCAATTTTGTCATAGGTGCCTGTGGAACTGCTGCCGTGGAAGCTATGATATTAGAGAAGTTCATGCTTGTTTTGTACAAGGCTTCACTGCTGAGTTATATAGTTTATAAGCTGATGGTAAAGACGCAGTGGGTGTCAATGCCAAATGTCTTGTTAGGACGGGAAGTATACCCGGAGTTACTTCAAGGCAAGGCTAATGCCTCTTTGATAAAAGAGTCGCTGCAAAGATACTCGCAGGACACGACAAGAATACGCGAGAATTTGCTCGAGGCCAAAAAGAAATTGGGCCAGCGAGGTTCCTATAAGTTTTGGGCCGATGTCATTGTCAAGAGGGTGGAGAAATGAAGCGCGTATACATACTTACCAATGGTCCCGGTGAGCTTTGGGATTGGGCTCGCCCCTTGGCTCATGAACTAAACCAGAGGGGAATCAGGCCCGTTCTTTGGTTGCTGCCATGTCAATACGCTTCTGGCATGGAACGCGCTTGTGCAAAGTCTCTTCCCTTTTACGATGTAATTGGCCCTTATGGCTGGGCGAAAACCTTTTATGAATTGAGAAGGGCAAAAGATGTAGGCTTGATTGTACAGCTTGGTGGAGATTTAATGTTTGGCAGATTTTTGTCCAAGGCCACCAATGCAGAACTTTTTTGCTATACCTATGGCAAGAAAAAGGGCTTGAGCAGTTGCAGTCGCGTGTTTACTGCCTATGAGGTTATGGCTAGAAATATCGAAAGTGATGTTGTTTATCCCATCGTCATCGGTGATTTGGTCGCAGATTCGTTAAAGTTAGATCTGGAGCAAAGACGCGAAGCGAGTTTGCCCGTGGAAGACTCGTCTTCTTTCAAGGTTGCCTTTTTTCCGGGAAGCAGGCCGGCGATAAGGCAAAGGGCTTTGCCCTTCTTGTGTGAGGTATACGAGCACTTGAGTTCTATTTTGGATGCGGATGTAGTGACCTTGCTTTCTCCCTTTTCCTTTGATGAGGAGGTAAAGATCTGGGAAGATGCGGGTTTAAACCCGAGCAGGGAAAGTACCCCCGTTGCCTTAAAAGGGGTAGATTTGGCTTTGACGCAGCCTGGTACGAATACGTTGGAACTGCTTTACTTAAAGATACCGACGCTGGTGGCCGTTCCTTATGTCTTTCTTGAAGACATACCTTTTGGTGGACTAAAGAGATTTACATTTCGTTTGCCCTGGGTTAAGAACAGGTTGTTGAAGACTTTTTCCGAGAATAAAAAAATGCTGTCGTGGCCGAATATAATAATGGGGAAGGAATTGATCCCGGAACTTGTGGGAGACTACGCGCCAAGACAAATTGCCGAAAAAATGGCAAACTATTTATGCGATAACTCGTGGTTAAAAAATATTTCTGACTTAATGAGCAAGTTCTCATCGGTTCAGGGTGCTTCCAGAAGATTAACGGAGGAGATAATTGGATGTCTTCCATAAAGAAGCCTAATCTGCGTAAAGCTCAAAGGAGTACTTACCTGCGATTAATAAGTTATTTAAAGCCTTACGTGGGAAGGCTATTTGCAGCTATGGCATGTATGGCCATTTCTTCGATATTGGCGGTATTGCCACCTTGGTTGCTCAAAAACATCGTTGACGATGTGTTGATACAAAAAAACCTCTTGATGCTTAATTTCCTGGCTTTGGGGATCATCGGGATTTATTTGTGCAAGGCTCTGTTTTCTTACGGTCAGACCTATTTGATGAATTGGGTTGGACAACGCGTAATAATGGACATAAGGGTTCAGCTTTACGATCACATGCAGAAGATGTCGTTTCGATATCTTTATAAGTCGCGGATTGGTGACTTGATATCGCGAATGACGAACGACGTTATGATCCTTCAAAATTTAGTTACAAATGTCATTGTAGACTTAGTAGTTCAAAGCATTACCTTTGTTGCCGTGGTCATATTTTTGCTTGCCTTGAATTGGCGGCTTGCCTTGCTCACCTTCATTGTATTGCCCCTTACAGGATATGTTTTAAATGTAGCTTCGAAAAAGCTTCGTTCTGTGGGCTACCGGATTCAAGAAGAGTTGGGTAGAGTCGTGTCCATAGCCCAAGAGGCCCTTTCCGCCGTAAGGATAGTTAGGTCCTTTGCCACTGAGGATGAGGAGTTGGATAAATTTAAGGACCAAAACAAATCAAACTTTCGCGCACTTATGCATGGAATACAAATTCATGCCGTTTTAGGGGGTGCTGTAGAAGTCATATTAATAGGAGCCCTTGCCTTGATTCTGTGGATCGGCGGGAGGGAAGTAGTAAGGGGCAGGAGTACGCCCGGGGAGCTGATTGCCTTCATAGGCTATCTCGGGCTGCTGGTCCAACCCGTTAGAGTATTAAGCAAAGTCGTTTCTGGGGTGCAGAGAGGTTTGGCTGCGGCTGACAGGATATTTGAGGTGTTTAACGTCACGACGGAAGTACGCCCACCTCGTTCGCCCGTGATATTAAAGCACATTGAGGGAATGATCGATTTTGAGGATGTCTACTTTGCTTATGAGGATAAACTTTGGATTTTAAAAGGCATTAACCTTCACATTGAACCCGGAGAAAAAATTGCTATCGTTGGCCAGACGGGGGCAGGAAAGTCTACCTTAGTTGATCTCATTCCCAGGTTTTATGATCCGGATAGGGGAAGAGTTAAGATAGACGGATACGATGTAAGACAGCTGGACTTGAAGACGCTTCGAAGGCATATAGGCATCGTGCCTCAAGATCCCGTCCTGCTTAAGGGTTCCATAGCTTATAACATTGCTTATGGATGCCCATGGGCCTCCCATGATGATATCGTGAGGGTGGCTGAACAAGCAGGCATACTGGATTTCGTAAAAAGCTTGCCAAATGGTTTTGATACTGAAATTGGCGAGCGAGGGCTGACATTAAGTGGCGGACAACGTCAACGTATTGCTATAGCAAGGGCAATAGTGAGAAATCCTCGAATCCTTATAATGGATGAAGCCACATCATCCTTGGATGCGGCCATGGAACAACATATTCAAGAATCTATGCAAAATGCTGCGGAGGGAAGGACATCCCTTATCATAGCTCACAGGCTTTCTACCGTACGAAATGCAGATCGCATAGTTGTCTTGGATCAAGGCAAGATCGTCGAAGAAGGCGATCACGAGACATTGTTGAGATCAAAAGGGTTATATGCAAAGCTTTATTCGCTTCAGGTGGGCGAGAAAACCCAAGCACTATAAACGGTTAAGTCGCAATTATTTCTTCGGCTATGTTTACAGCGTGATCTCCAATTCTTTCAAGGTGGCTAAGCATGTCCAGAAATACCACGCCTGAAGCAGGATAGCATATACCGTGATTTAATCGTTTTATGTGCCTTGCACGCAGCTCCCTTTCCAGATCGTCAAGTATATCGTCCATAGCGATTATGCTTGCTGCTTTTTGCTTGTCATTATTTTCAAGGGCATCAACTACGACCCTCACTGATTCGACCGCCTTTGAGATCATGTCATCCAGCTCCTTAACTGCCTCATCGGAAAAGGGAAGATTGTGGTTTTCCTTGTAATCTGCAAGCTCAACTATTGCCGTAGCGTGATCTCCGATGCGTTCCAAGTCAGCAGAGATACTTATGGCGGAAGTTAAAATCTTTGCCTGAGCACTATTTACTTCTTGTTGAAAGATCTTAGCCACATAATAGCTGATGGCTTCCTCGATTTCGTCAATCACGTCTTCTATGTTATCGAAACGTTTTCTGTCCTTTCTTTTATCCCCCCAAAATATTGCCACCGCAGTTTCTAGATTCTCGAGGCATAGCTTTGCCATCCTAACTACTTCCTTTTGCGTTTGTACAACTGCCATGAAAGGGATCGATACGAGCTTTGCGTCTAAGTATTTGGGACCGTGCTCGAGAGTTAGTTCGTGGCCCTTGACTATCTTGCAAATTAAGGCTACAAATTGAGGCGCTAAAGGAAGTAGCAATAGAGTAGTTACCACGTTGAAAATGGTATGCGCGTTAGCTATTTGTCTCGCTGCGTTTAAGCCTGAACGAGCTGCTATGCTTTCAAGCGGCCCTAAAAGAGGCAAAAATATAAGCACGCCAATTACATTAAAGAGGAAGTGAGCATAGGCTGTTCTCCTGGCGGCCAAAGATGTGTTTACAGAGGCCAGCAGTGCTGTGAAGGTTGTTCCAATGTTTGCACCCAGCACCATCGGAAGGGCTGCGCTTAAATCCATGACGTTCCGAGAGGCCAAAGTCACGAGGAGGCCCGTCAATGCCGACGAAGATTGCAAAATCGTCGTAAATATAGCTCCCATGACTATTCCGATCAGAGGGTGCGTTTTTCCAATGTGCAAAAGATTTACGAAAGGTGCGTAAGATTCTAAAGGCGCCACTGCGTCTCCAGTAATGGATAGGCCTAAAAACAGCATGCCAAACCCAAGAAAGAAATCGGCGCAACCTTCTTTTACACTTTTCCTTTTGCCTAACAACATTAATGCCATACCCAGTGCTATTGCGGGCAATGCCACCTTTTCAAGCTTGAAGGCCACAATTTGCGCAGTTACCGTGGTCCCTATGTTTGCGCCCATGATCACCCCTATTGCCTGTTCAAGCTCCATAATACCCGCATTTACAAAGCTTACACACATCACAGAAGTGGCGCCAGAAGATTGAATTATTGCTGTCACTATTAGTCCCACAATTACGGCCGAAAGGCGATTAGATGTAAGAGTTTCAAGGAACTTTCTTAGCTTATCGCCGGCAATCTTTTGTAGACCCTCGCCCATTTTTGCCATTCCATACAAAAATAGGGCTACTCCTCCCAAGGCCATTAATATCGTTTCCAAATCAAGGTCCCCCGCTTTTAGTATTTGACCTATATTATTTTATAGCATACTTTCGATAAGTTGAATGATATAATTAACGATACCGTTTTTCTCTTAATTTTGACAGCTTCTGAAATATACCATGTTTATCCTCAGATGGTGATTCGAATGTCAGGATCTTTAAACAATTATCTAGAGTATACAAGAGGGAAGGTAAACAGCGTCCTTTACGGACTGTTTTTTACTCCTTTAAGTTTGATCTATGGACTTGGCGTCTCGCTTCGTAACTTTGCCTATGATCACGGCCTGATTTCATCTTTTGAACCCTCACTTCCAGTTATAAGCATTGGGAACATAACGATGGGTGGAACAAATAAAACTCCTTTTGTAGAGATGCTTGCCAGAAAATTTTTAACCTTAGGTTTAAATCCTGGCTTGGTCACGAGGGGATATGGCGGAAAACACAAGGACAAGGGCCCGATTCTCGTAGTAAACGGCAAGGGTGATCGCGGTCAGGTCGGAGATGAATCCCTCCTTCTTTCATCTAGACTGCCTGGTGTTCCAGTCGCCGTTTCGCTCGATAGGCTTGCGGCACTTGAGATGTTGCGATGGGAAAACAAGGTTGATATTGCCATATCAGACGACACCTTTCAGCACAGGCGAATGGTGCGCGATGTAGATATAGTGTTGATAGATGCCACATGCCCCTTCGGCAACGGTAAGCTTTTCCCTGCCGGTGCCTTGAGAGAGTCCCCTAAAAGTTTGAAGCGAGCTCACATTTTGGTGATCACTAAGGCGGATCAGGTAAAAGAGGAAGCGCTAGCTGAACTGATATCTTTGGTCCGCAAGTATGCATCCGACAAACCAATTTTCACGTCAAGGTTAGTTTTAGAACGATGGCAGAAGTGGGATGGTGACCAATTTGTCGATACAGATCCTTTAAATCCCGATCTCCCCGTATCGATTTTTTCGGCCATAGGAAATCCAGAGAGTTTCCGTAATTTTATTGAGAATATGGGATTTAACGTTAAAAGCGAAATGCGCTATCGTGATCACCATATGTACTCGAGAAAGGACTTGGACAACATAGCCCGTCGTTGCAAGCTGGTAGGCGCAAAAGTCGCAATATGTACCGAGAAGGATGTTTACAACTTACCACAGGGTTGTTTGATCGATATTCCTATCTATGTTCCAAGTGTAGTGACTGTGGTAAGTGAAGAAAGTCGTTTTTTTGAAACCCTAATAGAAACGTTGCGACCAAAAATTGTCATCTCCTCCAACGGCCATGGCGAAGATTCGATGGCATGTCTTTTGGCCGAACGCATACGAAAAGACCTTCCTAAGGCCAAATTGTATGCCTTTCCCTTGGTTGGAAAGGGTAAAATTTTTGAGGATTCGGGCATAGAGGTGTATCCTCCGCCTCTTGATACTCCAAGTGGTGGTGTAATAAAATACAGTTTCTTTGAGCTCATAAAGGACGTTCGCGCGGGGCTTATAGGGCATGTGAAAAGACAGCTGGATGCATGGTCCCGGCTCAGGGGCAAGATTAGAACACCCATATGCGTAGGTGATGTTTATCTTTTGCTGCATGCCTTGTACGGACAGGGAATGCCGCCCCTTCTTTTGGCAACAGCTAAAACAGTTTATCTGAGGGGCCATTTTCTGATAGAAAAGCAGATTCTGAGGAAGAAATCGAGAAAGGTTTGGACGAGGGACGAAATGACGGCTTGTGAGCTGAGAAAAAGTTCAGTTAACGCCGTTTACGTGGGAAATCCAATTATGGACTTGGCAGGTGATAATGATAATGAAGCCTGTGAAGATCCGTGGATGGATAAAGAAGGACGTAGGATACTACTGTTGCCTGGTAGCAGGCAGGATGCCTACAAAGATGTAAGATTACTTTTAAAGGCGGCAGAGCTGGTAACGAAACAAATAAACGCTAACTTTTTGATGGTCATAGCTCCCAGCATAGAGTGGGACAAGATGGCATCAAGCCTTAAAGGGTATTTGTTCGAGGATAATCTGTTAAGGAAGGGTGATTTAGAAGTTGCGATATCCTTTTGCCCCGTTGCTGTAGCTGCAAAAAAAGCTGATCTGTTGCTCGGGCTTGGCGGTACAGCTAATCAGGTATGCGCAGGTCTTGGGGTCCCGGTAGTCTCCGTAGATGATAAGGGAAAAAGGGTTCAGAAGAAACTTTTAGGCGATGCCGAGGTGCTACTTAAAAGGGATCCGCAGGTAATTGCCTCCGAAATCATATCGATTCTCGGTGATAGCGAGAGGTACCAAGCTATGTCTTTGGCGGGCAAGGAGAGGATGGGCGAGCCTGGTGCGATAGAGGACGTGGCAAGGTATGTTTTGTGCGAGTTGGGATGGAAGCATAGGCATGATTTGTACTGCGCTCTGCAAAGAAAATTTCTGTACCCCCTTGAAAGCGTGAGGAAAGAAGAGGTGGAAGTTAGCGTTGAGTAAAGACATTTTAGCGGTAATTCCTGCAAGATATGGCAGTACGAGATTGCCCTGTAAGCCTCTTGTGAAAATAGGTGGCAAGCCTCTGTTGTACTGGGTTTTAAGGGGCCTATCTGAGTGTGAGGTCAGCGAGATAGTAGTAGCAACCGATCACGAAGAGATAGCCGAATTTGTTTTCAAACAAGGTTACGAAGCTGTGATGACGCCTTCAGAATTGCCATCGGGTAGCAACAGGGCAGCTTGGGTCGCCCAAAGGAAGTCTGCTGATATAATATTGAACGTTCAAGTTGACGATCCAATGGTAGGTCCCGATATGATCGATCCTTTAATAAAGGCCTTGGCTAACTCGGAGGAAGCAAACGTTGCCTTGCTTGTGAAGCAGATTGAAAAGTCAGATGAAATTTCTAACCCCAACATTGTAAAGGTAGTGTTTGACCAAAGGATGCATGCGCTTTATTTCAGCAGATCTCCTATCCCATATGAGAGGAACAAAGGCGCAGTGTATTATAAACACATAGGTCCCTATTGCTATAGGCGCGAATTTTTGCTTGAATTCGATTCGTGGCCACAAACCCCCTTGGAGAAGACGGAAAGCTTAGAGATGTTACGTATACTTGAAAGAGGTTACAATATCCTATGCATAAAATCCGAGAGGGATACAATTGAAATTGATACCCCAGAAGATGTTATGACCTTCGAACGGTATTTAGAAAAGCACGGAGATGAGATGCCATGGTTAAGAAGGTAAAGGTTGGCGATATAACGATAGGGGAAGGCCGCTTTGTATTGGTTGCAGGTCCTTGTGTCCTTGAAAGTCTAGAGATGGCTCTTGAGGTGGCTGCAGAGGTCAAAAATATGTGTGATGATTTGGGTTTAGCTTACATATTTAAGTCCTCCTTCGATAAGGCAAATCGCACGTCTATCCATTCCTTCCGTGGCCCCGGCCTTGATGTTGGTTTGGGGTGGTTAGAACAGGTGAAGTCAAGGCTTGGAGTCCCAGTGCTTACCGATATTCACGAGCCAAATCAAGCAGAACTCGCAGCTCGAGTTGTAGATGTAATACAGATACCAGCATTTTTGTGCAGACAGACCGATTTGCTCGTATCCGCCGCCGAAACTGGCAAGCCGCTCAACATAAAGAAGGCTCAATTTATGAGCCCTTACGATATACGTTTTGTGCTTGAAAAGGCGAGGGAGTCGGGCAACGATAAGGTGATTTTATGCGAGAGAGGAGTTGCTTTCGGTTACAATGAGCTAGTTGTCGATTTTCGTTCCATCCCCATTATGAGGTCTTTCGGGTGTCCCGTGATGTTCGATGCGACACATAGCGTGCAAATGCCTGGAGGACTGGGAGGGGTAAGCGGTGGAGACAGGAGATTTGTTTCACCTCTTGCGAGAGCCGCGGTGTCCATTGGGATAGATGCTTTATTCATGGAGGTTCACCCAAGTCCGAACGAGGCTAAAAGCGATGGTCCAAACATGATAGCTTTGTCCGATTTAAGGGATCTCCTTGGTCAATTAGTTGCCCTCGATGACCTGGTAAAAGGCAAACTTGGATATGTTGACGTGGGGGAGGCGTAACTTGTAGTGGAAAAGGATTTTGCAGACAAAGATGTTTTAACTCTTTCCCATGAGGATGAAAGGTTGCTCGAAATTGGGAAGAGCGTGTTGGTGCAAGAGGCAAGGGAATTGACCAATGCGTCATCCCGTTTCGGGCTAGAAATGATAGAGGCCGCTAAATTAATATTCGAATGCAAGGGTCGCGTTGTCGTTTGTGGTTTAGGGAAGTCCGGAATAATAGCGAAAAAGATTGCCGCTACATTTGCATCTTTAGGCACGCCCTCGATTTTCCTCCATGCAACCGAGGGAGTGCATGGCGATTTGGGAATGGTATGTCGCGGAGATATAGGCATTTTTTTGAGCAACAGCGGGCAAACCAACGAAGTATTAAAAATAGTTCCCTATTTCAAACGGCTCGGCATTCCCATCATAGCAATAACCGGCAACGTTTCCTCAAGATTGGGCAAGGAAGCGGACATAGTGATAGATGCGAGTGTGGAAAAAGAAGCTGACCCCTTGGGGTTGGCTCCGACGAGCAGCGCGGTTGTTCAGCTTGCCATTGGAGACGCCCTTGCAGCTATGGTCGCGGATTTGCGAAAACTTAAAAGGGAAGATTTTGCCCTCTTTCACCCTGGAGGCTCCTTGGGGAAAAAACTTCTTCTAAGAGTTAGCGATATTATGGGGAGCAATGAAAGGCTTCCCGTGGTCTCGGAAAAGGCATCCGTAAGAGAAGCGCTGTTTGAGATAACTAGTAAGGGGTATGGTGCCACGATTGTAGTGGATGATGAAGGCAGGTTAAAGGGCATATTTACAGATGGCGATCTTCGCAGATTGATAGAGGATCGAGGAGAGATGGGAGTACTTTCGTTACCGATTGTTGAAGTAATGACCAGAAATCCAAAGACGATTGACATAGACGAATTGGCCGTAAAAGGGGTTCTTTTAATGGAAAAATACGAAGTAAGCGTCCTTGTCGTCATGAAAGAGGGATTTCCTGTAGGGATGGTTCACCTACATGATATGCTAAAGGCGGGGGTGGCTTAGCTGAATTTAAAGTCCTACTCTTTTTTGATCAGCCTTACCTATTTGGGGCTTTACCCTTATTTAAGAATTCGTTACCGGGAAGGTTTTAGCGAGAGGGTAGGCAGGGTGAATAAAAAGCAGTTTAAAGAACTAGACGGTGATCCAGTATGGGTTCATGCAGTCTCAGTTGGTGAAGTTCAGGCAGCTTTCCCCTTGATTTTACGAGCACGGAAATGTAAATATAGCGCTCCCATATTTATATCAACAGTGACTTGTACCGGGAAAAGGATGGCTCAAAAACTGCTTTCTGATCTGGTTGATGGTCATTTTTATTACCCTTGGGACGTTCCATGGGTGATAAGGCGATCGTTGGACATCCTCAATCCTAAGGCGTATATAAGTTTGGAGACTGAAATTTGGCCCTATCTTCTCCACGAATTAAAAAAAAGAGAAATACCTTCCTTTTTGGTCAACGGAAGGTTCTCAGAGCGATCCTTTAAAAAGGCTTGCAGGTCCCTCGAATTTTGGAAAGAGACCCTGGAGTGCTTTTCTGGTATTTTAGTTAAGTCATCCGATGATGCTGAGAAACTTTATTTTTTAGGTGTTAACCCTGATAAAGTAAAAATCATTGGCGATGTTAAAATAGATGCCCTGCTTTTAAGGCAAAATAAGGTCAATACAGAGAAGCTGAGGGCGAGGTTGCAGATAAAGAAAGGAGAACCTTGTTTCATAGCAGGCAGTACCCACGGCGGTGAGGAAACAGTGGTGCTTGAGGCCTTCGAGCTAGTAAAAGGAAAAGTACCCCTGGCCAAGCTGGTCTTGGTGCCAAGACATCCAGAGCGTGCAAGGGAAGTTTGTTCTTTAGCTGGTCAAAAGCACGAAGTTTCCTTAGTTTCTGAGATAAAGCAAGGCTGGGATGTATTAGTGGTAGACGAAGTGGGACTTTTGTTTGAACTTTATTCACTGGCAACGGGTGCCTTTGTTGGAGGTAGCTTGATTCCCAAGGGGGGGCAAAACGTACTTGAACCGGCCTGTTTTGGGGTGCCAATTGCCTTCGGTCCCTACATGGAAGATTTTTCATTACCTGCTACAGAACTTCAACGCCTTGGTGTAGCTAAGGTCGTAGAAAACGGTCAAGATCTTGCAAACGTTTGGCTGGGTGCATTAAACATAAAAGCTGAACTGAAGAAGAAGGCTGTAGAGTATGTAAAAAGTTTGGGTGGAGCTTCAAAGCTGGCGTGGAATGAGGTGGCTTCATGCTTGAGATGATGTTGACTTTGATGAATTAATGGGAGGGATTGGCTTGCACTGTGAGATGTTTATTCCCGGAAAGGCATTTTTCGGAGCTGGTGTGGTTTCTAAAGTTGTAGAGTTAATAGGCAATGGCGTAAAAAAGGTGTTTCTGGTGACGGATGAAAATTTAGTACGACACGGTACGGCAAAGAGGCTCGAGCAAATTCTCGAGGCAGGTGGCGTGGAAGTCCAGATTTTCCACGAAGTAGAACCTGAGCCATCGGTTGAGACCACGGATAAAGCGGCAGCCTTAGCGCGAAATTTTGGGGCTCAAGCAGTTGTGGGTTTAGGTGGAGGAAGTTGCATGGACGTAGCTAAGGCCGTAAGCGTGCTTGTGACGAACGAAGGCTCAGCGGCCAATTATCAGGGTTTAGGTTTGGTTAAAAAACCAGGGGTTTTGAAGATTATGATCCCCACGACTGCGGGGACAGGTTCGGAGGTTACTTTTACTGCGGTGTTGATACGAAGAAGCGATGGGTTCAAGGGTGGGATAAACGATGAAAAGTTGTTTGCCGATTACGCCATTTTAGATCCAGAGCTTACCATGACAGCCCCACCCAAAGTCACGGCTGCATCCGGCATGGATGCTTTAATTCATGCCTTGGAAGCCTATACGAGTATACACGCGACGTGGTTTAGCGATATGTTTGCCCAAGAAGCCATCAGACGGATAGGAAAGTGGATCAGAATTGCTACATGGAATGGCAAAAACTTGGAGGCCAGAAGCCACATGCAGTACGCGGCTTATTTGGCTGGCTTGGCCTTAGTTCACGCAGGGGTAGGAGCTTGTCATGCCCTTTCATACCCCTTGGGTGGGATGTTTGGGGTGGGGCATGGAATTGCTAATGCTCTGCTAATACCTTACGTAGTCAGGGCCAACGCTTTCAGTTGTCCTGTCCGTTATACCAACGTCCTCAAGTGGTTAGGGTATGTAGATGAAGGAAGCAATATCAATGTTCGTGACGGTGCTCTGCTTTGCGCTGAGGCTTTAGATGAGTTGCTTGAGGATTTGGAGTTGCCCAGGACGTTAGAGTCACTGAGCGCGGGCATAACGAGCGAACATTTCCCCGAGATGGCAGAAAAAGCTTTAGCCGTAAGCAGGCCCATGGAAAATAACCCTAGGCCTTTTGATAAGGAACTTTGCATCAAAATTTACGAGGAGGCGATGAAATAATGCCGGGCTTTGAGTTGTTTGATCAGAAAGAAATTGATGCCTTGGCGGATGTTATCAAAAGGAAAGTTGTGCACAGGTATTCCTTCCAGGACGTCAGAGAAGGAATTTATCGGGTAGCAGAATTTGAAGAAGCCTTTGCGAAAAGGGTAGGGACTAAATACGCTTTAGGCGTGAGCAATGGTTCGGCGGCTCTCTACGTAGGCCTTAAGGCCCTCGGCATAGGGCCTGGCGATGAAATAATTACCAGCGCTTTTACCTTTATCGCAAGCATTGAGGCCATTCTTGAGTGTGGGGCTATTCCTGTACTGGCAGATGTCGACGAAAGCTTGAATCTTGATCCCAGTTCCGTTGAAAGTTTAATTACGGATCAGACTAAAGCTATAATGCCTGTTCACATGTTTGGCGCAGCTGCCGATATGGATGCCTTCAAGGAAATATGTGATCTGCATGGTCTTTATTTAATTGAAGATGCGTGCCAAGCTATCGGGGCTACTTACAAGGGCAGGGCTTGCGGCGGACTGGGCCTTTGGGGCGCCTATAGTCTTGATCCCTATAAGGTCATTACCGTGGGCGAAGGCGGAATGTTATTCACTAACGATGAAGAATTGTACAAGAAAATGGAGTACTACCATGATCATGGCCACATACACGACTTAAGCATAGAAAGAGGAGCTGAAGGAAAGGCTTGTCTTGGGTTTAACTTCAGAATGGGTGAGCTTCAAGGTGCCCTGGGGTTGGCGCAATTATCCAAGCTTGATACAGTCATTGAAGCGCAAAGAATTAACAAGAAAAAAATCTTAGATGCTATAGGTGAGATAGAGGGAATCTCCTTGCGGGATTTGCCTGACAGGGAAGGCGAAATTGCGTCTCATTTGATTTTAATCTTGCCGGATGCTAACGCAGCACTGCGTTTCAAAGAGGCATGCACCGAAGCCGGGGCAGGTTGCTCCATATTGTCCGATAACACCTGGCATTACGCGAAACACTGGGCTACCTTGAGGGAAGGTAAGTACTACTCCAGGGTGCGCTGTCCCTTTGACTGTCCCTACGTTGAGGACATGCCCTTATATCGTCCCATTGAATGGACTCAAACTGAGGAAATAGTATCGCGATCCGTCATGTTTGCTATAGGCGTAGTGATGGACGATGCGAAGATAGAAAAAATTGCCAATGCAATAAATGCGGGTATAAAAGCAGCCCTTTAAGCTGAGTCGAGAGTACTTTTAAAGAAAGGGTCGCTATCTTAATGACTAGGTAAGGGGTGCGACCCTTTCTTCATTCGGACCGAGGCGTTTCTCCCGGCATGTCCACCTAAAGGTGTTCAATGGTGCGACCCTTTCTTCATTCGGACCGAGGTTCTGCATTATCTTTTGGCAATACGATCTGAAAGGGCAACGGCGATTCCATCAAGTAGGCGTCTTCGCCATCTTGGTAATAGCGCGACAGGAGACGTATGGGCTTAAACCCAAATTGCTCGTACAACAATCGTGCAGGATGATTAGTGACTCTTACTTCCAAAAGGGCCCTTTTACATCCTAAGCTTACTCCAAGCTCCCCCATTGCAAGCAGTAACTGAGATCCTATCTTATTGCGCCTGAAGTCGGGATGAACGGCGAGGTTCATGATTTTAAGCTTTCTCTTTTCTCGACGACAGGTACCAAAACCACACAGCTTGTTTCCCCACCAGGCACCTATGTAGAAAATCTTGCCTATTTTACGCTTAAGATCCGCTTCGAATATTTCGTATGGCCAAGGATATTCGTAAGCCGCCATTTCAATGGAGTAAATATCGTTTAAGTCTTTTAAACTGCAATATCTTATATCGACTAACAACATCGTCAGGGGCCCCTTCTATCATTTTTCCTGCTACCGCTACAAATACAAATAGATCCAAAGACCTCAAAAACATTTTACAACCAAAATTGTTTTTTGCGATGTGCAAAGACATCAAGTATTATAATGTAATTGTGGGTTTACCAGCTTAAATATACCTAATTACGGTGCTTGCTTAGAGGACGCCAAGCAGAGGTGTTTGAAAGGTGGATAAAACGAATTACCTTATGTTGCTTGAAAATAGGCACAAACGATATTTTGATGTCTATAGAAATTACGAAATAAGGGGCAAATCCTTTGATTTATATGCCGAGTGTCATGTTCGGACTGAGCGCACGATACTGGGATACGCCCTTGATGCTTACGAAGCTCATGATTATAGAATGCTAAAGTGCTATGATAGGCCATCACTATCGGAGATAGTCAACCTTTACAATTGGATTACCTTAGAATATGATAATTGGGTAAATCCAAAGGAGAATCATATGTGCACATTTCTTACTTTAGTGGTAGTATTGAGTAAAGGAGCTTCACGTGAGCTCGTTCGTTTTGTTGAAGGAATAAAACATGGTCGTCATTTCAAATTTGGCTTGAGGGGATGGTACGAATTGAGGTTTTTACTCGTCGATTTAAGCAACGAACGGGTGTGGAGCAATGTTAGTGGAAGGCAAATAAAAGAAGATTTTATTATAAAGCCAGAACCTAAGAGTTTTTTGAAAAAAATATTTACGTGGAGGTGAGCTTTGATGAGCGGTGTAATGTTGATGTTGGTCTCTTTCTTGCTTTTTTTATTGGCTTACATATTTTACGGCGGTTGGCTTGCAAAGCAGTGGGGAATAAATCCGCAAGCAAAAACCCCAGCTCATGAGCTTTACGACGGGGTTGACTACGTTCCTGCAAAGGCTCCTGTCTTACTGGGTCACCACTTTGCTTCCATTGCGGGAGCAGGGCCAATCAACGGCCCAATACTAGCTGCGGTTTTTGGATGGTTGCCTGTTACGCTGTGGATCGTCATTGGCAATATATTTATTGGATCTGTCCATGATTTTGGTTCGCTTGTGGCATCGATCAGGCACAAGGGCTTGTCCATCGGAGGCGTTATCGATGCAAACGTCGGAAAGGCGGCCAAGAGGCTATTTTTACTCTTCTCCTGGCTTACCTTAGTACTCATCATCGCGGCTTTTGCCAATATAGTAGCTGACACTTTTGTTTCAACCCCGGAAGCCGCCACAGCGTCACTGCTGTTTATACCCTTAGCCATGGCTTTTGGATTTTCCATATACAGAAGAAATGCGCCGTTGCTTGTGAGCACTGTTGTCGGTGTTGCGCTTTTGGCGGCATGTATATGGCTTGGCGTTGTCTTCCCGCTGCAATTGTCCAAACAAACGTGGTTGATAATATTGTCGTTGTATATTGTCGTGGCCGCTATTTTGCCTGTGTGGATGTTGCTTCAGCCTAGAGACTATCTAAATTCTTTCTTGTTATATGCCATGATCCTAGGCGGATTTATAGGCGTTCTCTTATATCATCCCAGGATAGCAATGCCAGCGGTGACTGCTTTTAAACATCCAACTCAAGGTTATCTTTTCCCCATGCTCTTCATAACGATAGCCTGTGGAGCTATTTCGGGTTTCCACTCGCTTGTTGCTTCTGGTACGACGGCAAAGCAGATTGACAAAGAAGGAGACGCAAAAATAATCGGTTACGGTGGTATGTTGATAGAAGGTGCACTTGCAATTCTTGCTACTCTTACGGCAGTTTACCTAACTTCGGATGGTTATGCGGAGCTTTTAAAGGGAGGACCTGTTAACGTGTTCTCAACTGGGATAGCAACATTCATGACGAGCTTTGGTGTAGATGCTACTACGGGAAAGACTTTCACTGCCCTGGCTGTGTCGGCCTTTGCTCTTACCACTTTGGATACGGCAGGTCGACTCGGGAGATTTGCCTTTCAGGAATTCTTTCAGGAAACGTCTGCAGCGGAGTCACCGGCATCCGGGGCGTCGATCCTTAGCAATAGATACGTTGCTTCCGTCATAACGATTGGCATTTCGATATACTTGGCCTTTACGAGCTGGGGAGTCATATGGCCCATGTTCGGTTCTGCTAATCAGCTTTTGGCAGGCGTGGCGTTGCTTGCAGTGGCTGCGTGGCTTGCCAACAAGGGAATGAACAATAAGATGTTAATAGCTCCGATGATATTCATGTTTGTAGTCACCCTTACGGCTCTGGTATTCTTGATCCAATCAAATATTGCAAAGGGGAATTATATATTAGTCTTCTTTGGAGTCCTTCTTTTCATACTGGCAATTATCTTGATAGCGTTAAGCTACAATGTTTTAACCGGCAAGAAGAAAAAGCAGCAGGCATAGTCCATTTGTTTCTCAGGGGAATGTATAAACAACGCATTCCCCTGAGGATGCCGAAATTTGGTTTTTTATGCGAATTTTTTGTAAATAACTGCGTTTAAAGGGGGATCTCAGTGATGTGGAAAAAGGTGGCGGCCTTCTTAAAGGACTTTTTCGCCACCCTGTTAAGGCCTATAAATAAAACTCACCCCATGGTTATGAAAGAGGCGCTCGATGCAAACGATGCTTTTATGCTCCTTGTTTTTGGCGATCTTCTGGGTATACCTAATCCAACATCTTATTACACTTTAGAGTTATTACCTTACTTGGCTGACGATATAGAGCGTTGGCAGCAACGCATGGCGGTCAAAGGCACAGTCTTGGAAGAGAAGGCTGCACAATTTGATTTCTGATGTTAAACTTTCGCCCCGTTGGGGTGATTCCAAGGTAATCGGGAGGACGTGACACTTTATGAGCGTGGCCGTTTTATTCGACAAAAAATATGTGTTTTTTGGAGGCAAGGGCGGCACTGGCAAAACAACTTGTGCCGCCGCTTTTTCTTTGAAAGCGTCGGAAAGGGGCAAGCGAATTTTACTGGTTTCCACCGATCCAGCTCACTCTTTGTCAGACATCTTTGACAAAGCCATTGGTCCAAAGGGAGCTCAAATTTTAGATAATCTGTTTGCTCTTGAGGTGGATCCGGAAATAGAGGCGAAGAAATACATTGAGGGCATCAAAAGGCAGCTATCGAGTGCCGTTAGCAGCGTGGTGATTGATGCTCTGCAGAAACAAATCGACGCAGCCTACATGTCACCTGGTTCGGAGGAGGCGGCAATATTTGATAAGTTCATCGAAGTCATGGAAGAGGCGGAGAAATCCTTTGATATGGTAGTTTTCGATACCGCTCCTACAGGGCATACCTTAAGACTTTTGTCCTTGCCCAAGCTTCTGGACCTGTGGATCAATGGCCTGGTAGAAAAGCGTGAAAAGGCGTTAAAATTATTCCAAAGGGCATCCGGTGTTGAAAAAGAGGACCCGATTTTACGCATTTTGCAAAAGAGGAAAGCCCTCTTTGAAAAGGCGGGTAGCGTATTAAGCGATCTCGAAAAAACGGCCTTCGTCTTTGTTGTAACTCCGGAGCGATTGTCCGTCTTTGAGACGGAAAGAGCTCTTAAATATTTAGAAAGTTCGGGCATCAAGGCTGCAGGCATCGTGATTAATGGCGTTATCCCACAAGAACTGAGCGGGGATTTCATAGATAAGCGCAAAGAAGTTCAAGAAAAGTACGTGAATGTTATTTACGAAAAGTTTGGTGATAAGGTGTTGGCAAAAATCAAGCTTCTTGACAAAGACGTGTGGGGTTTGACTGACCTTCGACTCATAGCGGATATGCTGGTTGCAGGATAGGGCACATTTGTATTAAGCAAAAACAGTAGGGATAAAAACACCACCCTACTGTTTTATGAAAACTTCTTATGAGATTTTCTAAAAGATTAACTTACGCTAAAGCTTTTGCTGCTCCAAGGTTTACCCTTAAGAGATTCTCCTTCAATTAGTTCGATGAAGCGGGCGTGGCACTTCGGACACTTCATCACAGGGGGGACGTCTTCTACCTCAAATTCGTGCTTGCAAACGAGGCAACGAAATTTTCTCATGATGACACCTCCCATCTTGCCTTTGCCTATATTATACACAATTTTGGCCATTCGTGTTTTATAAAAATAACGAGAATACTATTACAAAGAGCAAAGAAGGGATCATGTTGAATACCTTAAAATGTTTTATATTTAGTAGGGAAAGGCCGAGCCCAAGAAGCAAAATCCCTCCAACCGCCGTTATATCATCTATTAGCGTGTTTGATATGAAGTCGTTAAGGCAAATGGTTCCTAAGGTGATTCCCCCTTGATACAGCAAAAGGGGAATTGCAGAAAAAAGCACCCCGACCCCTAAAGTTGAAGCTAGTGCGATCGAAGAGACTAAATCCATCATGGACTTGATCAATAACAACTTGGGTGGTTTGCCGATTCCTTCCTCAAAAGCGCCCAAGATGGCCATCGATCCCATGCAAAAAAGTAAAAAAGCAGTTAAAAAACCCTCTACCAAGTGGTCTTCGCCGAATTGGAATCCACGATTTATCATATTGGTTCTTAAGCCTTTTAGTCCATTTTGTAACCTTTCTTCCAGTTCTAGTGCTTCCCCAACTATTGCGCCTAGGAGCACGCTCAACATCATGATTAAAATGTTTTTTCCCTGCATGGTCATCTGCACACCCAGTGTTAATATGAACAATCCTATGACTTGAAAGGCAACCATTGTAATTCTTTCAGGTATTCTTCTTTTTATTATCAGGCCAATGGTGCTGCCCAAAACAATAGCTAAGGCATTTATTATGGATCCTGCCGCAGGTATATTGTTTATAAGGTCATACATTTTTATACCCCCTGTTAATGAAAAACATATACAGGAGATTTTACCTTCAACCAGAAGAATATTCCACCCGCAGCATTAGATTTGAAACATGTTTTCAGCTTGAGCAAACGTTACAAGGCTGTAGCTCGGAAAATTTAACGGGTCTGATTTAATGAAAAGAAAGGGTATAATTTGTCATATGTACTAGGCAGTTCAAAATGTGCGAATGCTTCGCTTATGATTTTCTTATAAGTGGAAGGGTGTGGTCTTTTTGAGAAAAGTAAGATACGACATATCCCTTTGGTCTGATTTCGATATATATTTATTTAAACAAGGAAACCACTTTAACTTGTACAAAGTGATGGGTTCTCACCTCGTAGAAGCAGATGGAGAAAAGGGCGTTTACTTCGCGGTATGGGCGCCAAATGCCAGTTCGGTTTCCGTAATGGGAGATTTTAATGATTGGTCGAAGGAGACGTATTATTTAAGGGTAAGAAGTGACGGTTCAGGAATTTGGGAGGGTTTTATTCCCGGTTTACAGGAAGGCGCTCGTTACAAATACCATATTTCATCTCAGTATAATAACTATAAGGTGGACAAAGGTGATCCCTATGCGTTTTTTTGGGAAAAGCCTCCTAAAACCGCCTCCATTGTTCACGATCTTTCTTACCAATGGAACGACGAGCGGTGGATGAAAAATAGGACGTCACGCAACTCTCTAAAATCGCCCATTTCTATATATGAGGTACACCTAGGATCTTGGCGACGCGTTCCCGAAGACAGCAATAGATGGCTAACTTATAAAGAATTGGCCCATTATTTACCAGAATACGTAAAAAAAATGGGATTTACCCACGTTGAGTTTTTGCCGGTGATGGAACATCCCTTTTACGGCTCTTGGGGATACCAGATCACTGGATATTTCGCTCCGACCAGCAGGTACGGCACACCCCAAGATTTCATGTATTTGATTGACAGGCTTCATCAAGCGGGAATTGGAGTCATTTTGGATTGGGTGCCTTCCCATTTTCCAAACGATGAGCATGGGTTGGTCTACTTTGACGGGACGCATCTTTACGAACATGCCGATCCTAGAAAAGGATTTCATCCCGATTGGAAAAGCTGCGTTTTTAACTATGGCAGATACGAGGTCAGGGCCTTTCTCATAAGCAATGCCAGATTTTGGTTTGAGAAATATCATATTGATGGCATAAGAGTGGACGCTGTGGCCTCCATGCTATATCTCGATTATTCTAGAAAAGAGGGGGAGTGGATTCCAAATGAATATGGTGGGAGAGAAAACCTGGAGGCCATATCTTTTTTGAAGCGATTGAACGAAGTTATTTATATGGATTTCCACGATATTCAGACCATTGCCGAGGAATCAACCGCGTGGCCAATGGTAACTCGTCCTACCTATATCGGCGGACTTGGTTTTGGCATGAAATGGAACATGGGGTGGATGCACGATACTTTGTATTATATGTCGCTTGACCCTATATACCGAAAGTATCACCATGATCAGCTGACCTTTAGCATATGGTATGCTTTTAGTGAAAATTTTGTACTTCCTTTGTCTCATGACGAGGTGGTACACGGCAAGGGCTCGCTCATTTCAAAGATGCCAGGCGATCAATGGCAAAAATTTGCGAACCTGCGCCTGCTTTATGGGTACATGTTTACTCATCCCGGAAAGAAGTTATTGTTTATGGGAGGAGAATTTGGGCAGTGGTCTGAATGGAACCATGAAAGCAGCATTGATTGGCATTTGCTTGCGTACCCCTTTCACCAGGGGGTTCAACGATGGATACATGATCTCAATGTATTGTATTTCAGTGAACCGGTTTTTCACGAGTACGATCACGAACCTAATGGCTTTGAGTGGTCCAACTTTTCTGATTGGCAGCAAAGCGTAATCTGTTATCTTCGAAAGGGGGTAAAGGAAAAGGATCTTTTCTTAATTGTATGTAACTTTACTCCCCTTCCCCGCTTCGATTACAGGGTTGGCGTGCCAAGGACTGGTTTTTGGAAGGAGGTATTAAATAGCGACGCCATTGATTATGGAGGAAGTGGCTTGGGTAATTTGGGCGGGGCGGTGTCCATGCCCACTCCTTTTCAAAGGTGGCAATATTCCTTATCCTTAACACTTCCACCTTTGGGAATTTTGGTATTCAAACATGAAGGCTAAATTTACAATAATTAATTATTATTCGTTGAAGAGAGGGTATGAAGGTGGAACGTTACGTGTGTATTCATGGTCATTTTTATCAACCGCCACGAGAAAATCCGTGGCTTGAGTTTGTGGAGCGTCAAGAATCCGCCCATCCCTATCACGATTGGAACGAAAAAATTGCCGTTGAGTGCTATGCTCCCAACGCCGCTTCGAGAATATTGAACGGTGACAGGCGTATCATCGCAATTGTAAATAATTACTCTAAGATTAGCTTTAATTTCGGCCCGACGCTTCTTGGTTGGATGGAAAAGGAATTTTCTTGGGTTTATGAGTCTCTACTGGAAGCCGACCGGATCTCGATGAAAAACTTTGGTGGGCACGGATCGGCAATAGCACAGGCATACAATCATATCATCATGCCCTTGTCAAGTTATCGTGATAAGTGGACACAAGTTTATTGGGGAATTAGAGACTTCGAAAAGCGGTTTAATCGTTTTCCCGAGGGCATGTGGTTGCCAGAAACTGCGGTTGACTTGGAAACTCTTGAAGTTCTTGCTGAACAGAATATTAAATTTACCATACTAGCACCACATCAGGCAAAGCGCGTTAGACCTCTTAGGGGCGGGGGATGGAAGGAAGTGACAGCCGCAACTTTGGATACAAAAAAAGCTTATTTGTGCCGTCTTCCTTCCGGCAGAGATATTTCGTTGTTTTTTTACGATGGACCCATTTCGCAAGATGTGGCCTTTGGTGGACTTTTGAGCGACGGAGAGCTTTATGCGCAAAGGCTACTGGGCGCTTTCAGGCAGGACGATGGTTTCCCGCAACTGGTCAATATCGCAACGGATGGGGAAACTTACGGCCACCATCACCGTTTTGGAGATATGGCTCTTGCGTACTGCATATATTTCTTAGAGTCCAAAAACCTGGCAAGGATTACGGTTTATGGTGAGTATTTGGAAAAGTTCCCCCCTAAAGATGAGGTGCAAATAGCGGAAAACACCTCTTGGAGTTGTGTCCATGGCATAGAAAGATGGCGTAGCAACTGTGGATGTAACACCGGAGTGAATCCGGAGTGGACACAGGAGTGGAGAAGACCTCTTAGAGGGGCAGTAAAACTACTGAGCGAAAGAGCAACGGTAATTTATGAAGACTATGCCTCAAAGCTTTTAAAGGAGCCCTTGCGCGCAAGGGATGATTATGTAAGCGTGATATTGGATCGCACCCCCAAGAACGTTGAAGACTTTTTTCATCGCAACGCCAAGAAGGATCTTTCAAAGGACGAAAAGGTCATCGCCTTGAAGTTGCTTGAGATGTCAAGAAACGCCATGTTGATGTTTACCAGTTGTGGCTGGTTTTTTGATGATATTTCGGGTCTGGAAGCCACGCAGATTATGACTTATGCTGCGCGCGTCGTTCAATTGGCAAGAGAAGTTAGCGGTAGGGATTTAGAAACGGATTTCCTCGCACTGCTTGAGAAAGCTAAAAGCAACGATCCGGTAATGAAAAACGGCAAGCGGATATACGAGAAAATTGTGTCCCCCAAGGTTTTGGATCTCCTCAGAGTTGGCGCCCATGGTGTGATGGCATCCATGTTACTAAACGGAAGGGTTAAGGAGAGCGTTTATTGCTATGAAGTTGAGAATGTGGATTTGAAAACTTTTGGATTGAGAAAATTTGTTCTACACTTGGGAAAGGTTCACGTATCTTCTTCAATTACTTGGGAAGAAGATCTTTTGTGGTTTGCCTCTTGTTATCTTAGTGGATTGCAGCTTTTTTGCAGTGTGATCGAACATCTGGGCGAGGCATCGTATGCTTTAATGTTGAGAGAGCTGGAAACTGCCTTTGAAGATCAAGATGTTCCTGAGATAGTTAGAAAGATGGATAAGCATTTCGAAGGCAGGATTTTCTCCTTAAAGCATCTCTTTCGAGATGAGCAGTATAAGATTGTCAATAACTTGATTGAAGATGCTCTAGATGTGGTCATGGTGGCTTATGAAGAGACATTCAATGCAAACTATTCTACAATGAAAGTGCTCCGGGAGTTGAAAATCCCCCTTCCAAGGGCCTTTCGTGCCACGGTTGATGTCACATTGAGTGGCAAGCTAGATGAAATTTTAAAGAATCCGGATATTGACGTCGAAGATTTGGAGTGGATATGCAGGGAAATAAAGGATTGGAATGTATTGATTGACGAAAGCCAAATTAGCAAGATAGCATGTGATAAAGTCAACTCACTATTGGAAAGTTTTAAAGTTCGGGAAGGGGATTTAAGTTTATTGCTCAAGGCTGGAAGGATCATAGAACTTTTATCGCAGATTGATGTAAAGTTAGATCTATGGAAGGCGCAAAACATATATTATGATATCGTTACTAACTACTTGGGGCAAAACAAAACTATCGAAAGCGAAGCTCGCGATGTAATGAAACATCTTGGCTTACAGTTAGGCGTAGAGGTTCAGGTTTAATGTCTGACAGCTAGCGTTTAACGAGTGCTAATTACAAGGATAAGCTAAGTCAAAGGCCCTTTGAACCAAAATCGCTACCAGGTTATCTTGAATTCCTTTTTTAAATTTAGCATCTTAGCGATATTATCGACATTTTCGCCCTGAGCAAGCTGGGTAAGGGTGCCTATCGTCTTTTGCGTCCGTTCGTTTTCAAAAATTCCTTTAGATTGAGCAAAGGTTATAGCAAGTGGTATGAGTTGTTGGTATAGTTCCGCCACTGGCGTGAAAGTTAGTCCCTTACTTGTAAGTGTTATAGTGAATATGTTTGACAAAGACGTCTCATCTCCATCAGGCTCACAAGATATAAAAAGGAACACCCCTTCAGGAAGTGGTAATTGCAAGATTGCCCTAGACCACTCGTTGCGTCGTGATTTGCCGCTAGCAACTTCTATGATTTTCTTCTCCTGTATGTAGGCTATCCATACTTGCATCAACTCTGCGGGATTGTCTGGCTTTGCGAAGCTTAATCTCCACAAAAAACACCGGGAGCCTTTATTTACTTTTGTACTGATCATTTCTTGCTGCGTCAAAACATATCCTTCTATGGATTTGATTTGATGCGAACCAGCCGGTGTGCCCAAATAGGCTTGAGAGATTGTGCCATCCTTTTCTTCCATCACGAGGTAAATGGGACATTTCTTTGCAGTAACAATAGACATAGCTGAAGCTATCCTGCTCGTTAAGAGCAAAAGGATTAATGAAAATACGAGCTTGTCACAGAAAAAGCGTCTTTTCATGGGTAAATCCTCCCATCACATCATAGGTTTGTTATCCTGATTACTGAAGAAGCATCAATATTTTTGTATAGATCTTCTATGGTGACACCTAGTAAGGGGTGCCGCCATTTAGGACATATCTGGAGCAAGGGCATAATCACAAAGGGCCTTTTATGAAGTTGTGGATGAGGTATGACGAGCTCATCGTTACTGAGCACTAAATCATCGATGAACAAGATGTCTAAATCAATTTCACGTGGTCCCCAACGCTCGCGCGGCTTTCTCCCGATTCTTGCCTCGATCTTTTTGAAGCACCTCAATATCTCCTCTGGCTTTCCATCGTACTCTGCCAGAAGGCAGGCATTTAAGAAATATGGTTGTTCTTCAACTCCGAGAGGCGGAGTCTCAAAGACATCGCTTCGATCTTTTACAAGAAAGCCACAATTTTTAAGCAACTCTACGGCTTGGCGCAGATTGTTTAAGCGATCCCCTAGATTGCTGCCTAATCCGACACCTATTGTCCACATTTCAATCAAACCCTTTGAATGGCGGATATCATATCCACGATGTGCCTATTTTCCAAGACATCATGGACTCGAAGTATTTCGATATTATTTAGTGCACAATAGGCAGAAATGGCTAACGTTCCGTAGAGCGCCTCTTCAGGGCCTTTGCGTCTCAATACTTTGTATATCGTGCCCTTCCTCGAGTGGCCTATTAAAATAGGCCTCTCGAGCGATCTAAATTCCTGAATATGCTTTAATATGAGCAAATTGTGCTCATCGGTTTTTCCAAATCCCAGCCCAGGGTCCAATATGATTTGATCTCGTCTTATGCCATGTTCAACTGCAAGTTCCATTTTCTCTTTCAGGAAATCTTTGATCTCCCTTATGACGTCATCATATCTTGGATCTTTTTGCATATCCTTGGGTGTACCTTTAATGTGCATTATTATTATGGGAACTCCGAAGCTTGCCACCATGTTGGCCATATTGGCGTCAAAGGATAAGCCCGATATGTCATTTATTATATCTGCTCCAACTTCCAGTGCAGCCTTTCCAACCGTGGACTTATAAGTATCGACTGATATGACGGCCTCGGGCAAAGCATTTCTTAACGCTTTAAGAGCCGGTATAAGTCTTCCAATTTCCTCTTCTAATGGAACGGGGTCTGCGCCAGGTCTTGTGGATTCAGCTCCAACGTCTAAAATGTCCGCTCCTTCTTCGATCATTTTTTTTGCCCTTTCAACGAGCAGGGTCATATCGGGTATTCTGCTTTGTGGAAAAAAAGAATCGCTGGTTAGATTTAAAACCCCCATTATTAACGGCTTCTCGCCGAGTACCAGCTTTCGTTCTCTTGGCAAGTCTAAAGCAATCATTAAAATCTAACTCCTTTGTCTTTAAGTGAAGTTTTTCATTTTAATTATATTTTATTATTTATAGTACTACTTATAACTTATACCCACTCGCTTGTAAAACTTTTTAAATGCTTTGTTTGATTGAGCAGGGTCAAGCAGTATCCTCTATTTTCGTCGTGCATTATTATGCTATAGGATGCAGTATCTACGTGTATCCGCCAAAAATAGGGGTCAGCTATCTGAAGGCAAGCGGCTATTAGGGGCTTTATGACAGCACGATGACTTACTATTACAAGAGCCTTTCCTTTATATTTTTGCACGATGAATTCCAGGGTCGAAAAAGCACGTCTTTGCACATCGGGTATGCTCTCCGCGTTAGGCAACCTTAATCGTTCGGGGGAATTTATCCATAAGGCCCATTCTTCGGGATATTCCTGCATTATGTCCGCTTTTTTGCGGCCCTCCCAGGGACCCAATGAGATGTTGGTAAAACCCTGCAAAGGGGTTATTGAGACTCCCCCGTTTCTCTGGGAAATTATTTGAGCCGTATGAAACGCTCTTTTAAGCGGGCTGGTGAAGATGGAGTCTATCGGGCCCAGGCTTGCAATTTCTTCTGCTAAGCATTGAGCCTGTTTGATGCCGTTTTCATTTAAGGGGAAGTCGCTGCGACCTCGAAATAAGCCCTCTATGTTGCCATGACATTCCCCATGTCTAACCAACAAAATCTTAGTTGACTCCACGCGGTTCGACATTAAGTCATCCCCCCAGCTTAATGGATTTTGCCTGAACCATTGTACACCTAAGTTCGAAGAAAAACGCATAGATCGTATTGTTTAATTACGGGTCTTGAACACGCCAAAGCTTTTAATAAATACATACATGAAGTACCCTCGTAAAAAGATGGCTCTTTTGACCTGTCTTGACAATCCCCATGTAAAGTTGATAATCTATTTTGCGAGCGATTAGCACCCGAAGGAGGTAAGTGCTAATTAGGCGTTCTTGCTCTAGGGGGTGGAAAAAGTGTCAACGGAGTTAACGGAACGACAGTTGGATATACTGTATTCCATAGTGCATGAATATATAAGGACAGGAGAACCTGTAGGTTCGAGGACAATATCTAAAAAGTACCTTACGCACAGAAGCGCGGCGACCATTCGCAACGAAATGGCAGATCTGGAGGAAGCGGGATACTTATGCCAACCCTACACGTCAGCGGGGCGCATCCCAACGTCCAAGGCATATAGAGTTTATGTGGATATGATATTGCAAAAAAGGTCATTACTGACACCCTCAGTAGCCAGAGAAAAGCTGGAAGCATTGAAGGAAGAAAAGAGAAGCATAGAAAAAATGTTGTCCTATTTAACCCAGCTTTTAGGCAGCATAACTCACTATATCTCTGTCGCAGGCATAACCGTCTTGAGCGACGCAACGTTAAACAGGTTAGATTTAGTTAAAGTGGATAGCTTTCACGTGCTGTTACTGATAATACTAGAAGGCGGTTTTGTGCACCATGACGTTATAAGGACTGAGCAAGAAATAACGCAAGAAGAGCTAGATGATTTGAGTTCTTATCTCAACTGTATAATATCGGGCCGCTCTTGGTTCGAGGCCCGCGATGTCATTAGAGAAAAGATGCTTAGAGAACTCATCCATTACGCTGAAATATGTCTTCAAACGCTGGATGAAGTGGATCTCGTTTTGAAAAAGTCTCGTTATAGATTTTTTACGGGTGGTACTAGTAACATATTGCTGTTGCCAGACTTCAGGGACATGGAAAAATTGCGCTCCTTGCTGGTTTTGCTCGAAAATGAGGAAGAATTTGCAAGAATCTTGGAAGCCTGTGCCACTGAGGAGCCCATAAGCGTAATTATCGGCGATGAAAACCCCGTGGAAGCCATGAGAGATTGCTCTCTGGTGCTTGCGAGTACCGAAAATGGCGTTAAAAAGACCATACTCGGGGTAATAGGTCCAGTTAGAATGGATTATGAAAGGACAATCGGAGTGCTCGAGATGTTGTGCGAACACCTGTTGGATTAGATTCTCTATGAGGGAGGAGTTTGAAGTTGCCTGATAAAGATTTAAATGCAGGACTGAAGGAAGGGCTTGAAGAGTTGGCAGAGGACAGCGAAGTCGACAAAAATCGAGTCCTGGATTTTTGCAAGGCGAAAGATATCGAGGAGCTTATTAATGAGAAAGAGACTCTAGAAAAGGAGCTATCCAATCTGAAGGAGCAATATAATGCTTTGTACAACGAAGCTGCGAGGGTAAAGGCTGATTTTTATAATTATAAAAGAAGAATGGAATCCAATATTGAGAAACAAAAAAACTCGACCATTGCAGAAATTATATTAAATTTACTGCCGATAATAGATAATTTTGAACGCGCCTTAAATTGCGAGGCTGAAAGGGAATCCGCCTTTTACAAGGGAACATGCATGATTTACCGGGATTTTTTAAACGTCTTGGCTAAATTCGGTGTAACTCCTATAAAGGCGATTGGCGAACCCTTTGACCCCCTGTTTCACGAAGCCGTTGCGGTACAAACTGTTTCTGATATTGACAGCGATGGAAAGGTCGTTCAAGAGGTGCAAAAAGGGTACACTTTAAACGGAGAAGTTATCAGGCCTGCAAGGGTAATAGTAGGTAAATTGAACGAAGAAACCGATAAAGAGGTGGGTAAGGATGAGTAAAGTAGTGGGAATTGACTTTGGAACAACCAACAGCGTCGTTGCTGTGAAAGAAGGAGATAATGTTGTAGTGATACCGAATGCTGAAGGAAGTAGACTAACTCCTTCGGTGGTAGCCTTCACAAAAGACGGAGAGCGCTTGGTGGGTCAACTGGCTAAGAGGCAGGCTATCATTAACCCTGAGCGCACTGTCCTCTCTATAAAGAGAAAAATGGGAAGCGACTACAAGGTCAAAATAGACGAAAGAGAGTATACTCCTCAGGAAATTGCAGCCATGATCTTGCAAAAGTTAAAAAACGACGCCGAAGATTATTTAGGTGAAGAGATAAAACAAGCAGTCATAACCGTTCCAGCCTATTTTACCGATGCCCAGAGACAAGCCACGAAGGACGCAGGTAAAATAGCAGGGCTAGAGGTCCTTAGGATAATTAACGAGCCTACAGCTGCCTGTTTGGCTTACGGAACTGAAAAGGGCGGAGAATTTAAGGTTTTAGTTTTTGATTTAGGGGGAGGCACCTTCGACGTGTCTATATTAGACATAGGAGAAGGTGTATATGAGGTTATGGCTACAAGTGGCGATAATCATTTAGGTGGCGATGATTGGGATCAGCGCCTTGTAGATTGGATGATCGAGGAATTCAGGCGCCGCGAGGGCATTGATTTGGGAAGAGATAAAATGGCTGTACAGAGGTTGCGTGAGGCCGCGGAGAAGGCGAAGATTGAGCTATCCTCCATGTCCGAGACCATGATATCCTTGCCTTTCATTACAGCCGATCAAAATGGGCCCAAACATCTCGAGCTTGAAATAACCAGGGCAAAATTTGAGGAGATGACAGCGGACTTACTGGAAAGGGTCGTAGGTCCGGTTCAGAGGGCCTTATCAGACGCCGGATTAACTTACGCCGAAGTGGATAAGATCCTATTAGTTGGCGGGGCAACGCGCATGCCAATGGTGCAACGCAAAATTAAGGAGTTGTTGGGCAAGGAGCCAACAAAAGGAATAAATCCGGATGAATGCGTTGCCGTTGGAGCGGCCATTCAGGCAGCCATCTTGTCAGGGGAGCATAAGGATATAGTTTTGGTCGACGTTACGCCGCTTTCCCTGGGAGTAGAGACATTGGGTGGTGTGTTCACCAAGATAATAGAAAGAAATACAGCCATCCCCGTATCGAAAAGCCAGATTTTTACCACAGCTGTCGACAATCAAACGCGAGTTGAGATACACGTCTTACAGGGCGAAAGGCCAATGGCGTCAGATAACGTCTCTTTGGGGAGGTTTTTCCTAGATGGCATACCTCCAGCACCGCGCGGTGTGCCTCAAATTGAGGTCACCTTCAATATCGATGTGAACGGCATCTTAAACGTGACGGCCAAAGACCTGGCTACGGGCAAAGCACAGCAGATCACGATTCAATCCTCCAGGCTATCGGAAGAAGAAATTGAACGTATGCGCAGGGAGGCCGAAGCGAATGAAGAAGCCGACAAGAGAAAGAGAGAGCTGGCCGATGCCAGAAACGAGGCCGACAGCGCCGTATATAACGCTGAGAAGTTGTTGCGCGACTTGGGTGACAAAGTGACTCAGGACGAAAAAAGCAAGGTGCAATCAAAGATAGAGGCGGTCAAGCAAGCTTTGAGCAAGGATGACGTGCTGGCGATTAAATCTGCTTGCGAAGATCTGACGAAGGATTTAAACGAATTGGCTGTCAGGCTGTATTCTCAAGCTGCTCAAGAGAAGGCAGGGGTTGGAAGTGCTGGAACTTCCGAAGCAGGGAAGTCTCAAGAAAATCCGAGTGAGGGTCCCACGGTTGATGCTGAGTACAAAGATCGCGGAGAGGCATAAGAGGTGACCGAAATTGCCAGGCCCCGCTAGCGGAAAAGATTATTATGAAATATTGGGCGTAAGGCGGGATGCCTCACAGGAAGAGATAAAAAAAGCATACAGGAAGTTGGTGCGTCAGTACCATCCCGACGCCAACCCCGGTAACAAAGAAGCTGAAGAAAAATTCAAGCTTATAAACGAAGCTTACGAGGTCTTAAGCGACCCTCAAAAAAAGGCCCAATATGACCAATTCGGCTTTGCGGGCGACGTTCCTCCCTCCTATGGCGGCGAAAGCGCCTGGGATTTTGGTGGTTTTGGGGACCTTTTTGGCGATCTCTTTGGTGACTTCTTTGGAGGATTTGGCCCCAGAAGGGAAGTTAGGACGCCACAAAGAGGATTGGATTTAGAGATGCCCCTAATCGTCACCTTAATGGAAGCCGCTTATGGTGCCACCAAAGTTGTGCACATACCCAAGTGGGAAAAGTGCACGACTTGTGGTGGTAGTGGAGCAGCACCTGGGACCTCGCCTGTACGCTGTTCCCTTTGCGGAGGGAAGGGCCAGGTGGAGACGAGGTCGAAGACGCCCTTTGGTGAATTCGTTACGGTTCGCACTTGCTCTAGTTGCGGAGGGGCGGGTTATGTCATCAATGACCCTTGCAAAGACTGCGGAGGTCGAGGAAGGACCAGGGTAAAGCGCAAGATAGAAGTTAACATACCCCCTGGAGCAGATACAGGAACTCGCCTTAGGATACGAGGCGAAGGCGAAGAGGGCAAAAACGGCGGACCGCCAGGGGACCTGTTTTTGGTCATAGAGGTAGAAGAGGACCCCGTCTTTCAAAGACGAGGCGATGATCTTCATGTGACGGTCGATGTGCCCTTTCCGGTGGCGGTCTTGGGAGGCAAGGTAAAGGTACCCACGCTAGAAGGAGAAGAGGAGTTAGAATTAAGCCCAGGAACTCAAGCGGGTTCCATCAAGAAGCTCAGAGGTTTAGGCATGCCACGACAGAGGGGCAGTGGGCGCGGGGACCTGATAGTTCACATAAATATCGCTGTTCCACGTAATTTGACTGACAAGCAAAGGGCCTTGATTGAGGCCCTTGCCTTGGAAATGGACGTGCCTGTCAAGTCATCTGGACTGATCGAAAAACTAAAGGGATTGTTTGCTTAAAAATTGCATGATACAAGGAAATGCGCAGAACTGTAATTTAATGGTCGATGGTTCGCTTCTATGAATAACAAGTTTTACTAGAATAATGAATGTTGATTTTTGTCCAAGGGGGGCTGAGGCTCCCCTTAATGTTTCTCGAACGAGAACGAGCGTTAGGGGTGGTGTGGGGCATATGAAGGACGAAGTTTATTGGTGGTATATTATTTTAGAGTCAAAACAGGGGTCAGAAGAAATTCTCTATCATGTTGCTCAAGCATCAAATAGCATTGGAGCCGAAACATTAGAGGCCAAAGATTACTTGAGGACAAAATTGTATTACCGTTCGGATTTGGACTTGGAAGAATGCATTGAAAAGGCTTCGTCATTAATAAAGGGGTTCGTAAACGTTCGTATCCACGATGCTGGCAAAGAGGAATGGCGACCGTGGTTAAAAATGCATAAGGAGGCCTTTCCCCCGCTCTTGGTGGGGGATCGCTTGGTGGTGTTAGCGCCATGGCATAAACACAAGGTGCCCCTCGGGCGGATACCCATATACATCGAGCCAGGTAGCGCTTTTGGCACGGGATACCATGCCAGCACGCAAATAGCTTTGAGGTTGCTTGAAAAGTATTTAAAACCGGGAGACAAAGTTTTAGATGTAGGCACTGGCTCTGGTATACTTTCCATAGCAGCCCTCAAGCTTGGAGCTGCAAAAGTAATCGCCAGAGACATAGATCCCGCGGTAAAAGAGGAAGTTGAGAAAAATGCCCTTTTAAACGATGTAACTACCGGATTGATTCTTGAGATTGCGGATGGAACAAGAGGTTTCAATGAAGTTGTGGACTGCATAGTTTCGAATATATTGTATGAACCCTTGATCGCTATGCTGGATTCATTTAAAAAGATACTGGTTAAAGGCGGGTTTATGATAATGTCCGGTTTGTTACTAAAGGAACGCGAATGCTTCGTTGAAGCAGTGAAAAGGGCTAAATTTTCGATTGCAGAAGAACTTGAAGAGGAGGACTGGTGGGGTGTCGTTGCCTCGCACGAGGTTAGATAAGGCCGAGAGGCTTTCTAGCGACGTATGGGTTTTGGATACCAGGGAGTCTCACCATTTGATGCACGTAAGGCGATGTCGCATCGGAGATGAAGTTGAAGGCCTTCTTGAGGGCAGAAAGCTTTTGCTTGTCATTGAAGGATATAAAGATGGCAGGGTCATCGCAAGGGAGATCGATAAGCTCCCCCTGAGCCGAATAAAAATTCGAACGACGCTTTTAGTTGCGCTTGTGAAATCTAATGCCTTTGAAGACATGTTAAGCCATGTTACGGAACTGGGTGTAAGCGAAATTATACCCCTCTTGGCCGAACGATGTATCGTTAAATTAAAGGGAGATATCAAACGTAAAGAGGCAAGATGGGAAAGGATCATCGATGAGGCTACAAAGGTCAGTGGCATAAGCAGCCATCCGGTTTTGCACGAACCTTCGAGGATTTCCGATTTGGAAGCAGAGATGTTGCCTCCACTTCGCTTATTTGGTGCTTTAACTGATAATGCGAGACCCTTGGGTCAGATTAGAATAGTTGGCCAAAAAGATGTAGCATTTGCCGTTGGCCCTGAGGGCGATTGGACGGAGGAGGAAATGTCTTTGTTCTTAAAAGCGGACTTTATTCCCGTTTCGCTGGGACCAAATATATTGCGGACAAATACTGCGGCGGTAGCGGGATTGTCCTATATAATCTTGAGTGCCGAGGGTGTTTCATCTTGCGATCATTAGAGGACGTAAAGGTAAGAATTAAATGTTTAGGATGTCGTACTAACATCTACGAAGCCGAAGCTATAGCAGACTCCTTCAGGAATGAGGGAGCCATCATTGCTAACGGCGATGAATTTGACGTTGGCGTGCTGGTGAGCTGTGCGGTAACAAAGACGGCGGAGAAAAAGTGCAGGCAGGCATTGCGGCGCATGCAAAGGAAATCCCCTCAAGCAATTACGGTTTTATGTGGTTGTTATGTGCAGGGAAGACCCGATGAAGATCTGCTTCACTTGGGCGCAGACCTTTACGTAGGAAATAGATTAAAGGCCGAGCTGACGAACATTGTAGCTAACATGATTAAAGGAAGGATAAAAAAGCCTTTAATTTTAAAAACGGATGTACTGCACGATGAAAGGTGGGATTCCCTGAGGCTATCAAAAGTTAGCTTTCATACAAGATCTTTCGTTAAGGTACAGGACGGATGCGATTCCTTTTGTTCTTATTGCATAGTGCCTTTTTTGAGAGGACGTCCTATCAGCAGGGATATGCAAGAGGTTATCGATGAAGTCGAACGTCTAGTTAGCCAAGGGTGCAAAGAAGTCGTGTTGACGGGGGTGCATCTTGGGCTTTATGGCAGCGGGTGTGATTTTGACCTTGGAGACTTGGTTAAATCGCTTGCCAAAATAAAGGGGTTGAAAAGGCTGCGCTTTGGTTCGATAGAACCTCTGGCCCTGGATGACAAATTACTGCGCCTTTTAGCGGAAAGCGAGATCTTCTGCCGTCACCTCCATATTCCTCTTCAAAGTGGCGATGATGGTATTCTTGGTCTCATGAGGAGGGGTTATAAAGCCAAGGACTTCGCGAACATCATTGAAAATGTGCGATGTTATCTTGGAGATGATGTACACGTAAGTACCGATATCATAGTGGGGTTTCCGGGAGAAAGCGAAAGGGCTTTTGAAAACACTTTGACTTTAATCGATAATTTAGGAATAGGGAGGGTTCATGTCTTTCCTTTTTCACCTCGCAAGGGAACGAAGGCTTACTCCATGCCCGAAAGGCTAGACAAGCGCGAGCTCGAGTCAAGAATGGACAGGGCAATTAATCTTGGAAGGAAACTTTTACAAAGGTTTGCTCGTAGGTGGGTGGGACAAAGCATTGAAATCTTGGTTGAACATTGTGATGGGGCAAGAGTTAAAGGTCTTTCGAGGCATTACCTGGAAGTGGAGGCTGACATAGATCGAAGGTCAAAAGAGCCGCGAGGATGTCTTGAAGGGCAAATTGTGGGTCTTGAACGTCAAATTTATGTAACGAAAGCCGAGCACGGCATCTTGCATGGCGTTTCATCTGAGACTTAAGGTTAGCAGACTAAAGGGGGAGTTTGATGTGAATAAAGACATTTTATCTAAATACGTTACGGAGAACGCGAACATTCCTTGGGGAACCCGCAATGCAGAGAGAGTTTTATCTGCTTTGCTTGTAGCAGACAACTTTTGGGATATAGTTTCTTTTAGTTGCGAACCCTTGCCAGCAGTGGCAGAAGCTTTAAAGCTACTTGCTGATAGAGGTCTGATAGAATTTACCGACCAGGGTGTCTTATTAACCCAAAAAGGGCGCATGTTCATTGAAGAAGAGGGCGTTTTTCCTTTACATTTTCATACATGTCCTCGTTGTGACGGCAAAACAGTAGTAATAGATGAGTTTAGGGAAGCCTTTGATGAGTTTTTAAGGATCCAAATCGACAGACCGGAGGCAATTAGGGAATTCGATCAAGGTTACGTTACCCCGGAAACGACATTTGCCCGCATAGCGTTAGCGGACAGTAGGGGCGATTTGAGGGGTAAGGAAGTTGTAGTATTGGGTGACGATGATTTAGTTGGAGTTGCCTTAGGCCTCACAGGTTTGGTTAAAAGTGTTGTGGTGCTTGAATTGGATGAGCGTCTCGTTGCCTTCGAGCAAAGAATTGCTACGGAGCTTGGTCTTTCATTGCAGGTTATCAGACATGACTTAAGAAAGCCGCTAACAAAGGAATTGCTCAGTAAGTTTGATGTATTTTTCTGTGATCCACCCGAAACTATTGAGGCCTTTGATGCCTTTGTCGGCAGAGGGATTATCGCATTAAAGGGTGAGGGATGCGCTGGCTATTTTGGCATCACCCATGTGGAAAGCTCCTATTATAAGTGGCGCTTGCTTGAAATGAAACTACTTCAAAGAGGGCTGGTCATCACAGATATCATTCATGATTTTAACGTTTATATGAATTGGGAATACGTTGATGAAATGCTGGCGTGGGATTTAGCGCCCATTAAGCAACCCCCTATTCGAAATTGGTATAAATCCTCGATGGTAAGGGTCGAGATGGTGGAGAAACTTGAGATACCTAACGAGGATTTGACCAATCGCGATATATATAACGATCCAGAAAGCTCAACTACATAGCGAAACGTGACTGTTGGAAAGAGGAGTTGACCCTACATGGAGAGTATCCCCGTGGGAATCGATGTGGGTACGCGACATTCAATCCTGGCCATTATCGATGACCATATAGGACCAAGGGTCATCAAGAATCGATGGGGAAATGAGAAAACTTCTTCCTTCGTTGGCTATCGTCACGGTAGATTATGTGCGGCGGAAGATGCCCTTCCTGCAGTTTTTACTTACCCTGGTGGCTCTTGCGTAAGCGTAAAGCGTCATATCGGTGCTTCGCAAAAGCTACGACTTGGGGGCAGGACCTTTGTAGCCGAGGAACTTCTTCAGGTTCTTTTGCTTTACCTAAGAGAAGATGCTGAGGCCTATTTGCAAGCAGTTGTAAGGGAATGCTTTATCGCTGTTCCTTCCTGCTTTGATTTCAAACAAAGGGATATGGTAAAAAGTGCAGCCCAAAAAGCTGGATTTCGTGGTGTCAAATTGATAAATGAACCCACGGCTGCCGCTATGGCGGTGAGCCTAGAAGGAAACGTGCTGGTGTTTGATTTCGGTGCCGGCGCTGTTGATATATCGGCCGTTGAAAAGAAAAGCGATCTTTGTCATGTGCTTGAAAGTATCGGATCGACCAAGTTTGGAGGTATGGATCTAGATAAAGAAATAGCTCTTCATATATGGAAATTAATGGGAGAAAGAGGAGATCCTAGTGAGGATCCAAGATGGCCTTTACTCTTAATGGAGGCTGAAGCGATCAAGGAATCATTGTCCTTTACAAATGTGGTGAATTGGTGGCCAAGGGCTTGCGGGTTTATTCTCCATAGAAACAAACCATTAGCAATATATCGTGAAGAAATAGAAAGCTTGATCGCTGCATTTATCTTGCCTGTTTTAGATCTGGCAAAAAGGATATGGGATAGATATAATTGCCAGATACTTCTTTTGGCAGGAGGTTCTGCGCGGATGCCATTAGTGCGTCGGTTGTTGGCTGAAGCAATAGCTGAACCGGAAAAAGTGCAAATTTGTCCCGATGAGGCCATCGCTGTGGGAGCTGCTGTCTTAGCCGGGAAGCGAGGAAAGCTTTTTATAGATGTATTGTCCTGTGATTTAGCCATTAGCACGACCGATGGCGGGATTTCTGTGATCGCTTCGAAGGGCACGCCGCTGCCCATTAAGTTGGCAAAGCGGTTTATGGTGGTTGGGTCGGGCTCGGTTGAAGCGAAGGTTTTGCAGCTCAAAAGCGATGAGTCTGGATCAAGAGTAGAAACACTGTCTACTTTAGTTATCAAAGGGACAAGATCAGGGGATGTGGTGAAAGTGATTTTCCTTGTTGATGGTAGTGGGCTTTTAAGAATCGATGTGGCGAATGAAAAAGGGAATTTGTATCTAAGCCAGGATGTCGAAATTCCCAATTTTCCTTCCCGCGATTATTATTTCAAAGAGCGAAAGCATAAAATTGAGGAACTCGAGAGAAAGTTGGCTCTCTTCTCATATCTCTTCGATCCCCCTTTGGAAAAGAAAATAACCGAACTTTTTAACAGCGTTAGATGTCTCCAAAGTGCGGAAGAAGACCTGTGGCAAGATGCCTTGGCGGTTTTGGAATCAACCGTAAACAGGATTGCCCAGGTGGTGAAAAATAAGTGAAGTCGCTTGAAATGAGCTATAAGCTTTTAGATTTACAACCTGGCGTTTGCTTTGCTGACGTTAAAAAAGCGTTCCGCAAGAAAGCGCTTCTGTGCCATCCCGATATTGCAGGGGAGGAATACTCTTTTCAATTTCAACAGATTAATGAGGCTTATCTTGCTTTGAAAAATGCCTTGCTCAATAAATCGGCAGTTAAGAGTCCCGCAAAAAGTCATACTAAAACTAGTGGTGATACAAAAGATCTTTTGATAAAAAAAGAGATAGAAAACATACTAAAGGAAGCCCAAGAATATCTATCGGCGCTTGTAAAAACAGTGGGTGATGACTGTAAAATAAAATTATCTGATATTCTTTTACGCTTACAAAGCAGACATCCCGAGGTGAGGTTTATAGCAGCTGATCACTTAAGAAGGTTGGAATGGGAAGAAAGTTACATGGATGAACTGATGAAAACGATACCAAAGATCCTATTTGATGATGCTATGCTCGATGTCATGCTTGATTTTCTGAGCAAAGCTCCTCGGCATTGCCAAAAAAAGATAATCCCACTGGTCTCAACTAGCGTTAAAAATCTCGGTGAGAGAGCGTGTATTAAACTTTTATATTGGGGTAAGCAGGCAGGTTGGAGCGTGAAGGCATTGATGCCTCTTTTATCCCATCCTTCAAGTCGAGTTGTTTCGCTTGCCCTATCCATGTTACCATCGATTGATGAAGTTCCTTTGACGGTTGTGTTATCCCTCATTAAAGTGAAGGACGAGGAGGTGTTGATACCTTTACTCAAGAAATTAAAGGGGAACAGATATTTATGTTGTTTGCAGGGAAAAGTAAGAGAACTTGCCGAAGATCATCCCTCGTTAAATGTTCGCGCATGGGCGAGTTGGCTTGTACGAGACATGAATGTAGGGTAAAATAGATTAAAAGGTTTTGGAGGAATGGCGTGTGGTTAGTAATTGCGTCTTTTGCAAGATCATAAATGGCGATATAAAAAGTGACGTTGTATACGAAACGGAAGATGTTTTAGCAATTAGGGATGTAGCACCACAAGCACCTCATCATTACTTGATAATCCCAAAATTACACATACCAACCTCTCAAGACGTAAGAGATCCTTCCATCTGGGCTAATCTCATGGAAGTTTTAACAATAGTAGCACAGCGGATGGGGCTAGTAGACTCTGGTTACAGGGTCGTTATAAATTGCGGGAGCCAGGCGTGTCAGAGCATATTTCATCTTCACCTACATTTGCTTTCTGGGCGCAAATTTGGTTGGCCCCCCGGTTGAAGCTGTCATGAGATGCGAAAGGGGGGAGAGAGATGGCTAAAGTTTACAGAAGAGAAAACGAATCGATAGATGATACTTTGCGCCGCTTTAAAAGAGAGGTTAAGAAAGTTGGAGTTCTTCGAGATGCGAGGAAACACGAGCACTACGAAAAGCCGAGCGAGATAAGAAAGAAGAAAAGATCAAGTCCAAGAAAGCGCCGGGGTTAGTGGGTCCCCGCTATAAAAGTCGGGCTTGTTGTTTTCTGCTTGCAAGTTAAAAGGGGAAGACGAATATTCGTCTTCCCCTTTTAACTTGCAAATAAGTGCAACACAGTCTTAAAGATTGGTAGACATCAAATAACAAACCAAAGCCTTTCAAGTTTGATTGAGTCCTAAGGACCAAAAATTTGAGCAACTTTAAGCGTAAAGGCCTTTCAGTCATTCCAGTCAGGAATTACACTATATGTAGTAAATAAAAAAGGCATATACCATACAGGTAGGGTTGTGCATGCGTTGTCCAAGATGTAACCATGATGATAGCAGGGTTATAGAGACGAGAGCGGTTGAAAATGGCATCGTCATCCGCAGAAGGAGGGAATGCCCTAAATGCGGTCGGCGATTTACGACTTATGAGAGGATCGAAAGGAGCACGGTGCTTTTGGTCGTCAAAAAAGACGGTCGAAGAGAAGCTTTCGATAGGGAGAAGGTTTTAAGGGGGATGATACGCGCCTGTGAAAAACTACCCGTGCCCTTGGAGACCCTGGAAAGCGCGGTTGCTTTAATAGAGGAGGAGCTTTTCGCGTTAGCCGTGGGAGAAGTTTCGAGCGCAATGATTGGAGAAATGGTGGCAGATGCCCTGAAGAGCATAAACCACGTTGCTTACGTTAGATTTGCCTCCGTATATCGTGAATTTACCGATTTAAATAGTTTTATTGAAGAGATATCAAGGCTTTTGGAGAAGGAAGAGGGGAGGAGAATATAGCGATGGCTTCGTCCATGAAGTTTGACCGTTTTTGCGATGCGGAAATGAGCATACAGCAATTTTTGTTCAATAGGCCAGAATCAACGGATCTTGCCTTGATGGTGGAGACTCATTCCAAGGAGGAACGCAGTCCATGGGACGCCGCTAAAATAAAGGATGCCCTTATCAGAGAGGCTGGGGTCGATCCAGAAACGGCCCTTTCGATTGCCGTAGAAATCGAGGAGGAGGTGATTCGCCGCGGCAAGGACAGGCTTACCACTTCGATAATAAGGGAAATGGCTAACACCAAACTTTTTCAAAGGGGGTTGGATGCTTATCTTGTCGATCATTCCAGGGTAGGTATACCTGTTTATGATCTTGAGACTTTGATGTTTTCTCCAAATAAAGAAAATAGCAATACATCTTACAACCCGGAATCCGTTAATTTGACGATAGCTGAGATGATCATAAAAGATTACGCCTTGAGTAAGCTCTTTTCCCGCGATGTCGCACGCGCACATCTAGATGGCGACATTCACCTTCACGACCTTGGGATGGTAATAAGGCCCTACTGCAGCGGACAGAGCCCCGCATATGTGGCTAAGTTTGGGCTAAACTTGCCTTCCATAACGAGTGTCTCATCTCCGGCCAAACATCCGGATGTGCTTTTGGCCCATTTACTCAAGATGACTTCGGTGTTGCAGAATAACTTTGCCGGGGCCATCGGTTGGGATGCCATTAACATGTTTTTCGCTCCCTATCTTGAGGGTTGCAGCGATCGCGATCTACGTCAATTGGCCCAGATGTTGATATTTGAATTTAATCAATTAGCTGGTGGCAGGGGAGGGCAAGTAGCCTTCACGGACATAAACTTGTACTATGAAATTCCAAAGCACTTCCGCCATGTGCCAGCCATTGGCCCTGGTGGTAAGTTAAGTGGCAAGACTTATGGAGATTACAGTTTAACCTCAAAACGTTTTTTGCGAGCCTTGTTTGAAGTTTACTTGGAGGGAGATAGCAGATCTCAACCCTTCTTTTTCCCAAAACCGCTTCTTCACATAACTGATGCCTTCTTTAAGGAAGATGGATGGCAAGAGATGCTTGAGTTGGCTTGTATGGTAGCTTCGGAAAAGGGCAACACCTATTTTGTTTTTGACAGAGGAGGCGTGACTAAGCTCAGTGAATGCTGTCGCCTCTCCTTCGAGCTAACTGAGGAAGACTTGCTAGAAGCCAAAACTCCCTGGAAAATGAGATATTCAGCCTTGCAGAACGTAACTATAAATTTGCCCCGAGTTGCTTTCAGGTCTCAAGGTGATCTCGAGACCTTTTTCGGAATACTAGAAAATTTGATGGAAATTGCGCTCAAGGCGCATGTTCAAAAGAGGAGCTTCATTAAAAATCTTCTGGATTTAAAGGACAAAGGGCCGTTGTCGCTTTTGACAGTAGAGCATGATGGCGAGAGTTACATAAGGCTGGAAAAGGCAAGCCACTTAATAGGATTGCTTGGCCTTAATGAAGCGGTACAAGTTTTATGTGGCAAGCAGCTTTACGAAGGAAAGGAAGCAGAAGAGCTAGGGTTGGCCATAGTAAAGTTCATGGAACTCAAATGTCAAGAAATGACCGAACGAGTTGGATTTAAAGTTGTGTTAGAACAAACTCCAGCCGAGAGCGCTGCTCATAGGCTTGCCAGATTGGACTTGAAAAAGTTTCCCGAGGCAAAGCACGTAGTTAAGGGCAATGTTGAGGCAGATGAGGTATTTTATACGAACAGTACCCATATACCCTACGAAGCGGATGTTGACCCAATTGAAAGGGTAGTCAGAGAAGGACGATTCCATCCCTTCATTAAAGCTGGTGCTATAACTCACGTATGGATGGGAGAACATAAACCTGATGCCAAAGCTTTGGCCTCTTTTGTTCGCAAAATTTTCTTGCATTCTCAGAACGCACAGGTGGCCTTTAGCCCAGAGTTCACCATATGCAACGACTGTGGCATAGTTGAGAGGGGCCTGCTGTCTTCTTGCAATAGATGCCGTTCGACGAACGTTGATGGAGTGACGCGAATAACGGGGTATTTTACCAAAATCTCCTCTTGGAATGCTGGAAAAAGGGCAGAGCTTGAAGGCAGAAAGAGATGGAGTTTATGAGGCCTGATATTAAAGGCATAGGAGGCTATATTCCTTCGTCATTCATAGACTGGGAGGGACATGTGTCGGCTGTTTTGTTTTTTAGGGGGTGTAATTTTAGATGCCCCTTTTGTCATAATGGTTCAATGGTAATGGGGCAGTTGCCTGTTTTAAACGAGGAGCTCATCGTGGAGCACATTAGATCGAGGAAAGATTTCTTGGACGCGGTTGTCATAAGTGGCGGTGAACCTACGCTGGATCCCAATCGTTTGAAGGTGTTATTGCCGCGCTTTAAGGATATTGGCTTGCCCATAAAGCTGGATACGAATGGCAGCAACCCAATGGTCATTGAAGGGTTGTTGTCAGGGGGATTTGTCGATGCTATCGCCATGGACGTAAAGGCGCCTTGGGAAAAATATGAACTTTTGTGTGGTTGTATCGTCGATACAAATTTGGTGCAAGAGTCCCTGTACTTATTATTGCATCTTGACCTCGAAGTCGAAATTCGAACAACCTTCGTACCAGCTTTAATGAATTATGATGACCTTTCTATAATTCAAAGCTATTTAGTCGAAAACGTCCGTTGGGTGATACAGTGTTTCAGACCTGAAAATGCCATGGATGAAGCTTTGAGGAGAACAAAGGAGCCGGAACGTGAGGTTTTGCGCGAGAAGTTTCCCAGTGCTATCATTAGATAGAATATGACAATCTCAAGGAGGGACTGCGGGCATGTCATCTAAAATGAAATTCGTGGAGGAGGAGCTTAAGCGCCTTAGGGACGAGGGATTGTACGTCCATATTAGGGTCCTTGAAAGCCCTCAAGGTCCGTGGGTACAAATAGAGGGAAGGCAAGTTTTAAACTTGTGTTCAAATAATTACCTAGGGCTTTGCAATGATCCCAGGTTATGCGAAAAGGCCCAGGAATACATCGATAAATTCGGTGTTGGGCCTGGCGCCGTTCGCACTATCGCTGGTACGATGTCAATACACGTTGAGTTAGAGGAAAAATTGGCGACCTTCAAGGGCGCCGAAGCTGCCCTCGTCGTACAATCCGGCTTTTGCGCTAACTTGTCGGCGATTCCACCGCTAGTTGAAAGAGGCGATCTCATATTTAGCGATGAGTTGAATCACGCCTCGATAATTGATGGTTGTAGGTTGAGCAGGGCTGAGATAGTAAGATATGCCCACTGTGACGTGGTTGACCTTGAGGCTAAGCTGAAAGAATATGTAGATAAAGATTGCAGGAAGCTCATAGTCACCGATGGGGTCTTTTCTATGGATGGGGACATAGCTCCTTTGCCTGATATAGTGGAATTGGCGGATCGGTATGGCGCCATGGTCATGGTCGATGATGCCCACGGCGAAGGTGTTTTAGGTCGTGGAGGAAGGGGAATTGTTGATCATTTCGGTTTGGGCGAAAAAGTTGACATTGAAGTTGGCACTTTATCCAAGGCCTTTGGTGTTGTCGGAGGATTTATTGCAGGAAGCAAGGAGTTGATCGAGTTTTTGCGTCAAAAAGCTCGTCCTAACTTGTTTAGCAGCGCTCTAACTGTTCCTGACGTTGCCGCCAATATCGCGGCTGTGGATATCTTGGAAGAAAGTGACGATTTAGTGAAAAAGCTTTGGGAAAATGGCAACTACCTCAAGAAGTCCTTAAAGGAGAAAGGGTTTAACATCGGTAGGTCTCAAACGCCCATCACTCCGATAATGGTTGGTGATGCGAATAAAGCAAAGGAGTTTAGTTTGAAATTGTTTGAGGAGGGAATATTTATACAATCCATCGCCTATCCGACCGTTCCCTTAGGCAGCGCCAGGTTGAGGGCCATGGTTTCAGCGGCACATTCTAAGGAGGATCTGGACTTTGCTGTCGACAAATTTTCTAAAGTAGGGAGGTCCTTGGGCATTATCTAAAATATCTTACGAGGTAATTAAAACCATACGAAAGTCCTAAAAGTCCATTAGTTTGGGCATTGCTGCAAAAAATAACGATTTGTTTAATCCACCGGGCCGTAGCAAATATTTTTCAGCTCAAAATAGTTAACATAGCTTCCATTCTCAGCAGGCTTTTTATATAATAACAAAGGGCATTCTAATATCAATACTAGAGGAGGGGTGTAAATGAAAAGATTTATGCGGTTTCTTTTTTTTGCTGGGTTAATTTTGGCGGTTTGTGGGATATCGGCTTATGCTGCCGAAGAGGTGATCAAGATCGGTGTCTATGAGCCACTCACAGGCCAAAACGCCTTTGGTGGCCAGCTAACCGTTGAAGGAATACAGCTTGCCCACGAGCAGGCTCCCGAAGTGTTGGGCAAAAAGGTTGAATTAGTGATTGTGGATAACAAATCCGATAAAGTTGAAGCAGCGAACGCCGTTAAACGCTTAATTGAAAGGGATAAAGTTGTTGCAATCATCGGAAGCTATGGATCCTCGCTGTGCATGGCTGGAGGTGAGGTAGCTGAGCAATACGGCATACCTTGTATTACTGACTCGGCAACTAATCCCTTGGTTACGCAGGGCAAAAAATATTATTTCCGCATGTGTTTTATCGATCCCTTCCAGGGTGCAGCTGCTGCCAGATATGTCTACGAACAGCTAGGTGTTAGAAAGGCTGCAATATTAAAGGACGTAGCGCAGGATTACTGCGTTGGATTGGCGGCTTTCTTTAAGAAGGCCTTCTTGGATCTTGGAGGCGAGGTGGTAGCTGACCTTAACTATCAGTCCGGCGATCAAGACTTTACTGCACAATTGACCGAGATTATAAGCAAGGATGCTGAACTCCTTTATATCCCTTCCTACTTCGCCGAGGGAGCAATAATCATGAAGCAAGCCCGTGAATTGGGTGGCAAGTTTCATATCATGGGCGGAGATGCAATGGATAATCCTGACATGATCAAAATAGGCGGGGAGGCAGTAGAGGGCTTCATCTACACTACATTCCCCTATGCGCCGGAGATGCCCGATATGAATCCCATTGCACAGGAATTTACCAAAGCCTTCAGAGAGAAGTTCAAGAAAGAACCTAATGCCAATGCTGCCCTTGGATATGACTGCTACATGTTGCTCATTGATTGTATAAAAAGAGCCGGAAAGGCAGATCCTGAAGCCATTACGGAGCAACTTGCCGCGACCAAGGATTGGGTTGGAGTAACTGGTCCCACGACCATCGATGAAAACCACAACGCTATCAAATCTGTGGGGATCAAGATGGTTAAAGAGGGAAAACAAATCTACGTTGCTACCGTTCCTCCTGAAAGCGGGAAGTAAGGCTAGGCAGCTTTTGGCAAGTGACAAAGATACTGCGGGGGAGGCATGCCTCCCCCTATTTTTAGGATGTTGCCTAAAGGAGGAAAATTATGTCGTATCAGATGTTTATACAACATTTTCTGAACGCGATTACCCTGGGAAGTTTGTATGCCTTGATCGCCATAGGCTATTCGATGGTATATGGAATATTGAGGTTGATAAATTTCGCCCATGGCGAAATTTTCATGTTGGGAGCCTATTTCGTCTTCTGGGGGACAACTCTTTTCCATCTGCCGTGGGTAGCAGCTGTTCCGGTTGCTATAATTGCCACGGCCTTTTGTGGGGTTTTGGTAGACAGGTGTGCTTACAGGCCCTTGAGAGATGCTCCGAGGATTTCGGCCCTGATCAGCGCTATAGGTGTTTCCTTTTTCTTGCAAAACTTTGCCATCGTAGTGTTCTCTGCCATACCTCGTCCAGTTTATCGCCCCGATTGGTTAGTAATGCCTTTATTGGTGCATGGAGTTCATTTTTTGCCCCTAACTCTTGTGGTGCCATTAATTTCCTTCGTTTTGATGTTAGTGGTTCTTTACGTGGTTTATAAGACTAAACCAGGACTTGCCATGCGAGCGATTTCCAAGGATATCGAGACGAGTCGTTTAATGGGTGTCTCGGTGGACCAAATTGTAGCCATAACCTTCATGATTGGTTCGGCCTTGGCCGCGGCTTCGGGCATCATGTGGTCACTAAGATATCCCCAGGTTCATCCCATGATGGGAATGATTCCCGGATTTAAGGCCTTCATTGCCGCGGTTGTGGGGGGCATAGGTTCCATTCAGGGAGCTGTGATTGGAGGCATGTTCCTTGGCTTCATTGAAATAATGATAGTAGCCTTTTTCCCTAATTTATCAGGATTTAAAGATGCTTTTGCCTTTATCCTTCTCATTTTCTTACTACTTTTAAGACCAACTGGCATTATGGGAGAACGATTGGAGGAGAAGGTATGATGTCATTATCGCGTAACCATATATTAAATCTTTTAGCCGTTGCCGTGTTTGGTCTATTTTTGTGGTGGGCCGAAGGACATCTTTCCGGATATCAGGTTCAAATTATAAACTTAATAGCTATAAATACAATATTAGCTTTAGGCCTTAATTTGATCTATGGATTCGGAGGCATGTTTTCTTTAGGGCATGCGGGCTTTATGGCCATAGGAGCCTATACATGCGCACTTTTAATATTACCGCCACTGCAGAAGAAGATGATTTTCATATTACAACCCCTAAGGTGGCCCTTTTCGGTCTTGCAGGCGCCTTTTTTAGCCGCTGTTCTTTTGGGAGGTGCTATAGCTGCGATCTTTGCAGTATTGATTGGGATCCCCATTCTTAGGCTTGGTGGTGATTATCTTGGAATAGCTACCATGGGTTTCGCTGAGATAGTTAGAGTAGTGGCTAATAACATTCCAAGCATAACAAATGGAGCCTTGGGTTTGAAGGGAATTCCGTCTTACGCAAATCTATGGTGGAATTATGGTTTTCTTTTCGTCGGGCTCTATGCCATGATTAGATTAGTTAACAGTAATTATGGTAATGCGCTGAAGGCAATAAGGGATGACGAAATGGCTGCGAAAGCCATGGGAATCGACGTTTTTAGATATAAGATCGAAGCTTTTGCCATGGGCTCCTTCCTTGCGGGTGTCGGCGGAGCATTACAGGCAAGTTTTATAACCACCATAGATCCCAAAATGTACATGTTTACCTTAACCTTTAATGTCCTCATGATGGTGGTAGCTGGAGGGCTTGGATCCATAACAGGCACATGCATAGCAAGTGCTGTAATTACTATATTGTTGGAGTGGCTTAGGATAGTTGAAAGTCCTATGACTTTAGGCCCTATCCATATCCCTGGGATACCCGGCATGAGGATGGTCATCTTCTCGCTAGCCTTGATATTCATAATACTTTTCAGGCGCGAAGGCATAATGGGCATGAGGGAGCTGACGTGGGATGACATTTTTGGCTACCTGGGGAGGTTTAAAGGACATGAATGATTCCATTGGTTCTACCTTGAAGTTGGAAGGTCTAACTATGAAATTCGGTGGGTTGACGGCCGTCAATGATCTTTCCCTTGAGGTCCCTAAAGGCAGCATAGTAGGTCTCATAGGGCCAAATGGTGCTGGAAAGACTACGGTTTTCAATGTGATAACCGGGTTTTATCAACCCACTGCTGGCAAGATCCTATTTAGGGGAATGGATATATCTGGCAAACAACCCCATGAGGTGTGTTCCTTAGGAATCGCACGTACTTTTCAAAACATCAGGTTGTTTGTCAACGAGACGGTGCTTCAAAACGTGATGGTAGCTTGCAACGTAAGGATGCCCGTAAAGTGGTGGGAGCCGCCGTTATTGCTGCCCTCCACCCTTAAAAAAGAGCGCATGATTAAAGACAAAGCCATGGATTTATTGCGTAAGGTTGGGCTAGAGCACCTGGCCGACGAAGTGGCAACCTCCCTTCCTTACGGTCAACAAAGGCGTTTGGAAATAGCACGTGCCATGGCAACTGACCCGGAAATACTCTTGCTGGATGAGCCGGCTGCGGGGATGAACCCAAAAGAAACCCATGAACTTATGGAGTTTATCAAAGAGATTAGGGATCTTTTTGGTTTAACTATCATGCTCATAGAGCATGATATGCGTGTGGTGATGGGGATATGCGAGCATATATGGGTCTTAGATTATGGCATTTTAATTGCGGAAGGTCCTCCTTCCTTTATTCAATCCAACGAAAGGGTTATTGAAGCTTATTTGGGAGAGGAGTACGCTCGTTATGTTAATAGTTAAAGACCTTCACGTTTATTACGGAGGCATTCACGCCATAAAGGGCATTTCCATTGAAGTGGCAGATGGAGCCATCGTCACATTGATTGGAGCGAACGGAGCTGGCAAAAGTAGTACTTTAAGATCCATAGCCGGTTTGATTAAACAGAAAAGCGGGAGCATAACTTTCAATGACGTGGATATTTCGAAACTGTCTCCCGAAAAAATCGTAGAAAGCGGAATTGTATTGGTCCCTGAGGGTAGAAAGATTTTCCCAAACCTCACTGTCATGGAGAACTTGATGCTCGGTGCATATCTAAGAAAAGATGACGAGGGAATAAAAAGGGATTTGGAGCAAGTTTTTGAGCTTTTTCCGCGGTTGAAGGAAAGGTCGTGGCAGAAAGGGGGAACTTTATCTGGAGGCGAGCAGCAGATGCTCGCTCTTGGCAGGGCACTTATGAGTGATCCGAAACTTATAATGATGGATGAACCATCTTTGGGACTTGCGCCAATCTTGGTAAAAGAAGTATTTGATATAATAAAGAAGATAAACGCACAAGGAAAGACCATACTTCTCGTCGAGCAGAACGCTTTTGCTGCCCTTAACCTTACTCATTATGCTTACGTCTTAGAAGTGGGCGAGATCGTCCTTGAAGGTTCGGGAGAAGAGTTGATAAGAAATCCGCAGGTGAGGGAGGCTTATCTCGGTGTGTAATGAACCTATTTGCGACGAGAAGTCATCAAAGGAGGGCGCAACTAAGATGGGTAGCATGAATCTTCCTAATGCATTGAGCCTCTCGAGAGTCTTTTTGGTTCCACTGATGCTGGTGTTTTTAAGCATAGGGATAAAGCATGGCGACGTACTGGCGGGAATTGTGTTTATCATAGCTGCATTTACCGACATGGCCGATGGATATATCGCAAGAAAGCACGGCATGGTCACCAATTTAGGCAAATTCATAGATCCTTTGGCGGATAAGATTCTGGTTACGGCTGCTTTGGTTGCCCTGGTGGAGCTTCAAAGGTTGCCAGCCTGGATAGTGGTCGTCATCGTTTCAAGGGAGTTCATCGTAACGGGATTGCGAATGTTAGCGGCTGCTGAAGGCGAGGTAATCGCAGCATCCAAGGGCGGTAAAGCCAAAACAGTTAGCCAAATCATTGCCATCTTTATGATGATGTTCGAGATTTCCGGGGGCATGGTCATGATGTGGATCGCCATGATTTTAACGATTTGGTCTGGGATGGACTACTTGATAAAGGGCAAAGAGTTTCTTGTAAAGTGATGGAGGCAAAGGGGGACGCATTTATTGGCGGAAAATATAACAGATCTTTTGGATTCCCTGAGAGGGGATATGGTTCAGCTGCTTTGTGATTTGGTGTCGGTGTCTGCAATTTCCCCCAAAAGCGGCGGCAGGGGGGAGGCAGAGAAAGCGGCCTTCTTAAGCCAATATATCAGGAAATTAGGGCTCGGACACCCGGAGCGTTTTGATGCAAGTGATCCCAGGGCGGAAGGAGGTTTGAGGCCAAACATTGTGGTTCGGATACCGGGCAGCTCAACTCAACGCCTTTGGATAGTCACACACATGGACGTGGTGCCAGAAGGGGATAGGTCCTTATGGGAAACGGATCCCTTTTCCCCAGTGGTTAAAGAAGGCAAGGTATATGGCCGCGGGGCCAATGACAACGGGCAGGAAATCGTCGCCTCTATTTTTGCCGCCTATGCCCTTAAAAAGCTAGATTTAACGCCCGCTAGGGAGATATGTCTTTGTTTTGTAGCTGACGAAGAAACGGGAAGCTTTTACGGCATTCAATATCTTTTAAGAAACGGTCTGTTTTCAACGCAAGATTTGGTAGTAGTGCCTGATGGTGGAACTGAAAGAGGAGACTTTATTGAAATTGCCGAGAAGTCGATCTTGTGGTTTAATGTTCAGGTCTTCGGCAAACAGGTTCATGCAAGCAAGCCCAATGAGGGATTAAATGCCTGCAGGATAGCAAACGAGCTTTCGGTAGATTTAGACCGGGCGTTACATTCTGCCTTTCCCGATAAAGATGACATTTTTATACCTCCCCTTTCAACCTTTGAGCCCACAAAAAGGGAGCCCAACGTCGCCAATATTAACACAGTTCCTGGAAAAGAAGTTTTTGCCTTTGATTGTCGCATTCTCCCAGGTGTGGCTTTAGATGATGTGCTAGAAGTTATCGATGAAATATGCAGACGCAAAGCAAATGAAAGCGGAGCGCTTATAGAATACGAAATTTTACAAAGAAATGACGCTGCGCCTCCTACAAATGCCGATGCACCAGTCGTACGTTTGTTGAAAAAAACTATCAAAGAAGTTTTAGGAGTGGACCCCGTCATTGGTGGTATTGGCGGAGGCACTTGTGCGGCATTTTTTAGAGCTCGAGAAATTCCAGCAGCTGTATGGGCTCAGGAAGCCGATACAGCTCATATGCCAAACGAGTACGCAGTAATAGAACATATGGTAAATGAGGCAAAAGTCTTTGCTCATCTTATGCTCAAAAGCCTATAATCTTGTATATGAAAAAATAAAGACAACTGATTGATTTGTTCGGGGAACATCAAGATGAGGGTGCATTATGCGATAAATAAAAAAGGGGGTTTGTTCCTTAAGTCAAAAGGCGGATCCCCTTCTTTGCGTTTTTGGATATCCTGTGTTTTATGGGGTGAAAGGTATGTTTGATGGGTTAAAAAAGATTTTGGGATTAGATGCAAATGAAAGAACGTTAAAAAGATATACCGAGATTGTAAATGAAGTTAATGCCTTGGAAGATGGCATTGCTGTTTTAAGTGACGAGGACTTGGCAAGAGAAATCCAGAGAATACGCCATGAAGTCATCGAAAACGGACAGTCCTTGGATGAAGTTATGTGCGAAGTATTTGCCATAGTGAGAGAAGCCGCGAAGCGGAGCTTGGGCATGCGCCATTTTGACGTGCAAGTCATGGGTGCCATAGCTTTACACGAGGGGAAAATTGCAGAAATGAAGACAGGGGAGGGGAAAACCCTAGTTGCTACGATGCCTGTCGTCCTGAATGCTTTGACTGGAAAGGGCGTACACGTAGTAACGGTGAATGATTATTTGGCTAAACGTGATGCCGAGTGGATGGGAAAGGTTTACCGCTTTTTAGGTTTATCTGTAGGCGTGATCTATCCCTTCATGAGCATCGATGAAAGAAAAAAGGCCTATGAGGCCGACGTCACTTATGGCACTAATAGCGAATTTGGTTTTGACTATTTAAGGGACAACATGATTATTTCACCCACGCAGTTGGTGCAAAGGGGCCATCATTACGCAATAGTTGACGAAGTTGATTCCATTTTGATCGATGAAGCTCGAACTCCACTTATAATATCTGGTCCATCTGAGGAATCGGTTGAACCTTATAAGCTTGCTGATAAAATTGCGAGATCTCTGATTTTAAATGAGGACTTTGAGATAGAGGAAAAGGAAAAAAATGTTGCTTTGACCGAGGCTGGAATAAGGCATTGTGAAAAGATACTAGGGATTGATGATATCTATGCAGAGGTTGAAACCTCTGAATTGCTTCATAAAATAGTGCAAGCACTTAAGGCAAGACATCTATTTAAACGAGATGTGGATTATGTTGTAAAAGATGGAGAGGTAATAATAGTAGACGAATTTACGGGTAGATTAATGTACGGACGCCGATATTCCGATGGATTGCATCAAGCAATCGAGGCTAAAGAAGGTGTTACCATTGGCAAGGAAAATCAAACCCTTGCCACCATCACTTTGCAAAATTACTTTAGGATGTACGATAAGTTGGCGGGCATGACTGGTACTGCCGCTACCGAGGCAGAGGAGTTTAAGGAGATATATGGATTGGAAGTGGTGGTTATCCCAACCCATAAGCCGATGATCCGTTGTGATTACCCTGACGTAATTTATAGGACAAAACGGGAAAAGTTTGCGTCTGTGGCGGATGAAATAAAGAAATGCCATGAAAGTCAACAACCGGCATTGGTGGGGACCACTTCAATAGAAGATTCCGAAAAGTTAAGCAGGCTTCTCTCTGCACGCCATATACCACATCAAGTCTTAAATGCAAAATATCATGAAAAGGAAGCGAAGATAATTGCCCAAGCAGGACGCGTAGGCGCTGTGACGGTGGCCACCAACATGGCAGGAAGGGGTACCGATATATTGCTTGGTGGCAACCCGGAATTTCTTGCACTGGAGGAAGCACAAAAAAAAGGCATTGACATAGAGCAAGACAAAGAGGCCTACGAAGCTATCTTAAAAGAATTTAAGAGATTATGCGACAAGGAACACGAAAAAGTAGTCTCTTTGGGCGGTCTTCACGTTGTAGGCACTGAAAGGCACGAGTCCCGAAGGATCGATAATCAGCTAAGAGGACGTAGCGGTCGTCAGGGGGATCCGGGCTCATCCAGGTTTTATCTTTCCTTGGAAGATGATTTGCTTCGCCTATTTGGGTCAGATAAGATACAAGGCATTATGGAAAAGCTGGGAATGAAGGAAGGGGAGTCCATAGATCATCCCCTTTTAAGCAAAGCCATAGAATCAGCTCAGAAAAAGGTTGAGCAATATCATTTCGACATAAGGAAGCAATTACTGCAATACGATAGCGTGATGAATCAACAGAGAACAGCTATTTATGAAGAAAGAAAGAACATCCTTTTAGCCGAGGATTTGATCGAACACACTTGGCAGATTATAACGGACGCTTTGAACGGGATACTAGAGGCGTATTTCCCTGACGATAAAGAAGCGGATCCCAGGGGTGCATTTTTAAAGGTCAAGACCATATTCGGCGCTAAAATTGCTGAATGCTTGTCCAAGGCGGACGATCGCTCACTTTTACCCGATGCACGAGAAAAGATGATAGCGCTTTTGAGAGAAGGATTTGACGCAAAGCTCAAGGAATTGGGACCGGAAGCGGCGAACGGGATATTCAAAATGATTTTGTTGCGCGTTATTGACGTCCATTGGAAAGAACACTTGCTCGCTATGGATGAGCTGCGCAGGGGTATCGGGCTGAGGGCGTTAGGACAGAAGGACCCCTTGTTAGAGTATCAATTTGAATCCTACAATCTATTTCAGCAGATGTTGGGAAGCATTCGCGAAGGCGTAGCGAGGTTAGCTTTAAGGGTCTCTGTTGTGCCCGAGGAGAGCAGGCCTCTTGCTTCCTTGCGAGAAGGTAGGGACATTGCCTTAGTCGCTTCTGCCCGCGAGCACGGCTCTGACAAAAAGGCGGAACCCAGCCATACCCCGAGACGAGTTCATAAAGTTGGGCGTAATGCGCCTTGCCCCTGCGGAAGCGGAAAAAAGTACAAATACTGCTGCGGAGGGGATGCGTAAACCATGCAAAGGGTGGGAAACTTCAACAAGGGGATGTTTCTTAAGTCGGCTATTTTACTTCTTGTTGCCACTTCTTTGTTGCTTTTGGGAATGTTTTCTGCTTTTGCCGAGGAAGAAGATACTTTGGCGCTGATACGAAAGTACGTTCAGCAATCGCCTCCCTTGACCGCATATGGGAAAAATGTTAAGGCAATGGTATGGCATAGAAGTCATACATATAAAATGCTTGCCGATGGCACTTTGGTTAAAACTTCAAGGTGGCTTATATACTCGGAATCGCCTTTGCCAGAAAGTTGGGGCAAGTGGATAATTCCCTTTGTCGGCGACGAAGGGGTAGAGCTTAAAGAAGCCGCGATTTATGATCCAATAGACTTTAAACTGATCAAGACTCTTTCTCCTATTACGGTTGATCATCGAGGCTTATCGTGGCTTGAAATCGATGTTCCTCCTATGAATATTCCTCACGTTTTTTCGCTTTGCTACCTGAAAGAATTTCCCGGCAGATGGAATGTTGATGACGTGGTCCCCATAGATCTAGACCTTCCTCAATGGAGAACTATTGTAAGCGTGAGCGTGCCACATGATTCTTCGCTTGTTTGGGCTACTACCAAGAACAACCATATGGCTCCCGGCCTCGTGCAAGGTGTAGAGGATACCTATCTATGGGAATTTGTAAACCGATTCCCCGCAAGCGAATTTGCCTTGGAAGTAGAAAATAGCAATTTGCTGTCATTTAGCATGCGAAACGGTTGGCTCAATGCGATAAAGCCGTTAGAAGACTGGGCAAATAGCCTTAAAACTGTAATGCACGAGGACGTAAAGAAAATTCTGGAGAAGAAAGACAAATCGAAAAGTGGCCTAGAAATTTTGCAGTGGGCTAAAAATAAGCAGCTACTCCTGGGCAGCTCTAGTATTTGGAAGATAAGAAGAAGCGCTGAAGAGATACCTAAGGAGGGGCCATGGACTTTGTGGGAAAGAAATGTCTTGCTGGCTCATTGGCTTTCTTTGGCGGGATGGGATGTGCGGATCAACTGGTTGCCCCTCTTTGTACCGAACAAAAACGAGAATGTCCCCGGCACCCCGCATATGATTTCACGACCAATATTTGAGGCAAGATCACCTGGTAGCGGTTCTTACAAGTTCTATGATTTTGGTGGATCTTTGAGGGAAGAAACAGGCCTTATGCCCGATGCTTTATGGGGAAAAACAGTCTGCTTATACGATGGAATGGACGTAAAGCTCAAGCAGTTGGATCGTGGGAACATCGCCGATCATCGATTAAGGGCGAGATGGAATTTAGAACTAGCCGATACTGGAGAAGTACAAGGAACCCTTGAATTAATGTTAAGCGGAGGATGGCCTTACGTTATATTTGGTTGCCAAGGTTATTCTTTGGACATGTCGTCTATTACCCATCTTTATCCCCCCCAAGTGGATGTAAAGTGGAAAGAAGGGGAAGTCTTAGAAAAACCAAACGGGTTAACCATCATATATCCTGTTGCAGGGATGTTGGGAATCACAAGCGGTAACCAAATGCTTTTGATGTTGCCATCGATTTCGTTTGATAGTTTAAGGGCTTTAAGAGGGCTCGATGTTGGAGCAAAATTACGCTTCCCCTTTTTATTAGAAGGGTTCGTGACAATCAAATTGCCTTCAGGATATGAAGCCTTTTCGCTGCCTTACCTGTCATCTAAATCGGATGGAAAAATACGGTGGGAACAATCTATTGACGAGAAAAGTCGTGGTAGAATTGTTGATGCAAGGTGGCGCTTCTTGGTGGAGGAATTCTCTTTGGAAGAAGAGGCACTCTCTACTTTGCACGCAGGCCTTAAAGTGTTGCAGCAATGGAGCAATAGAACTGTTCCCATTCGCAGAAGATGACGGAGGGTTGATTGATGTGATGATTGACATGGAATCTCATATAAAAGATCTTTTATCGGATGCCATAAATTCGGCTGTAAGGAACAAAGACTTGGTTTTTCCGGAAGGACTTGAGATAATTCTCGAAAGACCTCGTCGAGAAGGTCAAGGCGATTATGCTACTAACGTGGCAATGTTGATAGCTCGTCACTGGGGTATGAAGCCAAGGGATGCAGCTGAGATCATAAAGGCGCATTTAGGGCAAAGCGAGTATGTAGAAAAGGTAGAGGTAGCAGGACCGGGCTTTATAAATTTTTTCCTATCCGATGAATGGCTAACGGGTGTCATCAAAGATATCCTTGCTAAAGGTCCTGATTATGGAAAGTCAGACATTGGCAGGGGTAAAAAAGCCCAAGTAGAGTTTGTGAGCGCTAACCCCACGGGACCTTTACACATAGGTCACGGTAGGGGTGCTGCGGTTGGTGATGCAACGGCGAGCATATTGTCCTTTGCCGGGTGGTACGTGGAAAGGGAATATTACATTAATGACGTAGGACTTCAAACCAAGATCTTGGGCAGATCCGTTCAATCGCGATATTTTGAGTTGCTAGGAAAGCCAGAGCATGCGCCTTTTCCCGAGGATGGCTATAAAGGTGACTATATCTACAAAATTGCTGAAGAGATCATTGCAGAAGAAGGAGATAAATTTTTTAGCCTTCCTACTGAAGAGACCCTTGATTACTTTAGAGATTACGCCCTAGAGGTTATATTAAATGAAATTAAAAAGGATTTGGAAGATTTTCGCGTTAACTTTGACGTATGGTTTTCCGAAAAATCCCTACATGAGCGGGGTCTCATCGATGAAATGGTGGATTTTTTAACAAGAAGGGGGCTTGCTTACGAAAAGGACGGAGCTCTATGGTATAAATCGACGTTGTTTGGTGACGAAAAAGATAGGGTATTGATTAAATCTAACGGGGAACCTACCTACTTTGCATCCGATGTGGCATATCATAAGGATAAATTTGATAGGGGTTTTGATCTCGTCATAGATGTATGGGGCGCGGATCATCATGGATACGTGCCTCGCATGAAGGCGGCCGTTCAGGCGCTTGGTAAGTCTCCCGATGCCTTGCAAATCCTTCTTATACAATTTGTTAGTTTGATCAAGGGCGGGAAGTTGGTGCCCATGTCAACGAGAGCAGGGCAGTTTGTTACCTTGAGAGAAATGATGGACGAAGTAGGCGTAGACGCGATGCGGTATTTCTTCTTAATGAGGAAGTGCGATTCTCACCTGGATTTCGATATAGATCTTGCTAAGAGCGCGTCAACCGATAACCCTGTATATTATGTACAATATGCTAGTGCAAGGATACACAGCATATTTAAGGAAGCAGCTTCCAGGGGTGTTGCTGTAGTTGATCCTGAAAAGGTTGAACTTTCCATGCTTAGTACTGAAGAAGAGAAGGCACTTATAAAGTGTCTAGCCAGATTTCCTGAAGAGATAAAAAAGGCGGCAAACGATCTCGCTCCTCACATACTCATATACTACGTGTACGATTTGGCCAAGGCCTTTCATTCTTTCTACAACGCTCACAGGGTTTTGGGGGAGGAAAACTCTTTGACTAACGCAAGGTTGACTTTAGTCCGTGCTGTTAAGGTGGTCTTGCTTAACATATTGCATTTACTGAAAATAAACGCCCCGGAAGTGATGTAAATGCCGAGGCTAAGGTGGATAGTCATATCGCTTTTTTCAATAATAGTGTTTTTAATGTTATTCAATGGCTACATCCGAGAGGTGAAAAAGCTAAACGAACTCTCGAATTGTATCGATGAACGGGTTCGGATTTTGGTCCAATTAAGATTAGACATCGAGGATAAAAGCGAAAAGATAGCTTACTATAATACGGCTGAGGGAATAGCCAGGATGGCGCGCCAGGAATTTAACCTTGTCCTACCGGGCGAGAAGATCTATATTTTGGAGTACTATACGCCTGAGGAAAACAAAGAATGATCCCTATCAATCAAAATTGACACATACTTGATGCATATAAGATAAAAAACCTGAAGGATGGATCTTGTTAAATATGGCGTTTCTGTTTATAATGCTCTTTCGTTGGTGTCCCTATCCCCTTCATAGCGAGGGGATCTTAAAGGCCAAAGGGAGGAGGTGTTGATGATATGCGACCCTATGAGTTGATGGTGCTTATTCATCCCGATACTGAGGAAGTAAAAGTTCAGGTCGATGAAATTTCTGAGATTATTAAAGGCTTAGGAGGAGAATTTCTCAAGGCTGATATCTGGGGAAAAAGGAGACTGGCATACCCTATTAAGAAGCAAACAGAAGGGTATTACGCCTTGCTCGATTTCAACTTGGAGCCTTCCCATATAGGCGAGGTGGAGCGGTTATTGAAGTTGCGCGATTCTGTTTTGAGGCATTTGATAGTACGTCTTGACGAGAAGTAGGAGAAGATAAAAATGGCGCGAGGATACAATAGAATAATACTGATGGGGAACCTTGCTCGCGATCCCGAGATAAGGTATACTGCCTCCAAACAGGCAGTGGCAAGGCTCACTGTAGCTGTGGGACGCAGTTGGAGAGATCACGATGGCAATCAGCAGGAGCGTACCGACTTCATCCCCGTAGTCGTGTGGGGCAATCAAGCTGAAAATTGCGAGAAGTATTTGCATAAAGGGCGTCCTGTATTAGTTGAGGGAAGGTTACAGGTTAGAAGCTATGAAACTAAAGTCGGCGAGAGGCGATGGGTCACGGAGGTTGTGGCGCAAAACGTCATCTTTTTAAGCGGTGGATCTCGCGAATCGCAAGATTATAGGGCATTTCCGGAGCCTGCATCGACCATTGGAAGCTTAAGGGATGAATTCCCCGATGAATTTCCCACGGATATATCTGAGATGGAAGATGAAGGGGAAGAGGCTGATATCCCATTTTAGTTTTTGAAAAGGGAGGTTATTGTGCATGGCGGAGTTTAGACGTCGAAGACGTCGTCCTAAGGTGTGCAGTTTTTGTGCGAATAAGATAGAATACGTGGATTACAAAAATGTTGAACAGCTTAAGAAATTTTTGACCGAGAGGGGAAAGATTTTGCCCCATAGGGTGACGGGAAATTGTGCCAAACACCAGAGACAACTTGCTAGGGCCATTAAAAGGGCCAGGTTCATGGCGCTTTTGCCGTTCACGGTAGAGTAGTTTATAAACTATCAAACTGGCAACGATTTGGGGAGAGGATGTTCTCTCCCCTTTTTTTACCGGGAGGTATTTAGATGAAAAGTACTCGAACCATGGTAGAAACATCGTTACTAGTCGCGCTTTCTGTCGTCCTGTTTCTGGCTAGTCATTTTTTGCCGGTCATCGGAATTATAATATCCTTTTTTTGCCCCGTGCCGCTGGTAATACTCGGGCTTAAAGTGCCCGTTCAAAATGCCTTTACAGGAGCCTTCGTAGCTTTTGTCCTTACGACATTCGTCCTGGGATTGCTAGGAGGGTTCTTTTTTCTTTTCGGGTTTGCTTTGATGGGTGTATCACTTGGCGTTTTGGGGAGGCGCTTTGAAAAGGTGTCCGATATTTTGTCCTATGGCTTTTTGATTTCTCTTTCTTGCAAACTTGTCCTCATGGCTTTAGTAAAATTGCTGACAGGTATGAACCCCTTCGCAATTGATCCCGACACCCTTATGGAATCTTTCAATAATGTCATGGGCGTGCTTTCTGGCAGTCATGGAGAAGCTTTTTTAGAGACAATGAGGATGCAGGTTGAGACTATGAGTAGAATAATGGTACATATCTTGCCAGCCATTTTAATGGCTGCCTCCTTTTTGGATTGCGTCATAAGTTATGTTATTAGCGAGAAAATTGCCCGAAGGTTCAGGATAGTTTTCTTGCCTGGGATGCCTCCTTTAGGCGAGTGGCGTTTTCCTAAGAGCACCTTGTTCGCTTTTTTCATTGCCCTTGTTCTTTCTTTTTTTGGCCGCAGCGGTAATAATATTGGTGTGCTATATGTAGTGGGCTTAAACTTAAAAGTTATTTCAATGATGATCTTTTTGATTCAAGGTTTGGCGACTGTTTGGTATTTATTATCGAAATTATCAAAACATAACATGAAAAGATGGGTCGGCATTTTAGTCGTGGTAATGATTATATTTGTTCCGATCCTCTCTATGGTTGTGATAATGTTAGGTTTTTTGGACATTTTAGTGGATCTTCGGTCAAAATTTTGGAGGTGATCTGATTTGCAGGTAATTTTGAAGCAGGATGTTGATAAATTGGGAAAGAGAGGAGATCTCGTAAAGGTTGCTGATGGTTACGCGAGAAACTATTTGATACCTCGTGGTCTAGCTGAGGAAGCAACGCCCGGTAAAATTAAAAAGCTAGAGGAAATTAAAAAAGTTGAGGAGAGACGAGCGCAAAAGATGGAAGAGGAGGCGCGTGAAAAATCAAAACTACTTCAAGGCAAGCAAGTAACTATACGCGTTAGCGCAGGGGAAAAGGGAAAGTTATTTGGAAGTGTTACCAATGCCCACATCAGCGAGGCTATTTTAGAGCAGTTGGGAGTTGAAGTGGATAAAAGGCTTATAAAAATGGAAGAACCTATTAAAGAGCTTGGTCTTTATCCCATAAAGATAAAACTTCACACAGATGTTGAAGTGGAAATGAAGTTAAAAGTGGAGGCGTGAAAAGCTTGAACCAAGAAATTGACAGGGTAATGCCACATAATCTCGATGCCGAAAGGGCAGTGCTGGGATCTTGCTTGCTCGATAAAGATGCAGCTTTATATGTGGTCGAGACGTTGCGAAAAGATGATTTCTACGATGCTATGCATCAACTGTCATATGAAATTATTTCAGAGATGCTTAAAAAAGACAAAGCGGTGGATCCCCTAACCTTTATAGAGGAGGCAAAAAACCGAGGCTTCCTCGATAGATTGGGAGGGCAATCGTTCATCGCTTCTTTGATAGATACAGTTCCTACTACTGCAAACGTGGAATATCATGCTCGCATTGTAAGAGATAAATCTGTACATAGAAAGATGATTCAAGTTGGCACCTATATTACGAAATTGGGTTACTCAGAAGAGGTGGAGTTTGAAGAAATTTTAGATGAGGCCGAAAGGGCTGTTTTCGATGTTGCAACTCGCGGTAATTTAGTAGTATTTAAAAAGATAGGAGAGATATTAAAGGCATCCTTCAAAGATTTAGAAAAACAATTTAGTAAGGGCAAGGTTGTTACCGGAATTCCTTCAGGTTATATCGACTTTGATCGGATCACGGGAGGGTTTCATCCAGGATCTTTGGCCATTCTAGCCGCTCGCCCCTCCATGGGAAAGACCGCCTTGGCCTTGAACATAGCGCAGCATGTGGCTATAGCACAGAAAACTCCCGTATTGATATTTAGCTTGGAGATGGGGGCTGAACAGCTTTTACTGCGGTTGCTCGGGTCTGAAGCCAAAGTTAACATTCATGATATGCGAACCGGGGTTTTTCCGGAAGGTGCCTGGGATGAACTTGTTAAAGCCGCCGGCACGTTGAATGAAGCTCCGATCTACATTGACGATAGCTCTTTTCTGTCCACTTTAGATCTTCGCGCTAGAGCTAGGAGATTTAAAGCGCAATATCCAAATTTGGGACTTATAATTGTCGACTACCTTCAATTGATGAGCTTATCGAGAAGGGTGGAAAACAAGCAACAGGAAGTTGCTGAAATATCAAAATCTCTAAAAGGCGTAGCAAGGGAATTAAACGTACCTGTTCTGGCACTTTCACAGCTGTCTCGTGCTGTTGAGCAAAGACAGGTAAAAAAACCTCAACTTGCAGATCTCCGGGATAGCGGTGCCATAGAACAAGATGCCGATTTGGTGGTCTTTCTTTACAGGAAGGGTTATTACAATGAAAACGAAAGTGACGACAATGTTGCGGATCTAATAATTGCAAAACATAGAAATGGTCCCACTGGAACGGTTCAGTTACTCTTCTTCAAGGAATATACGCGATTTGAAAATCTTGCCTCCTGGAACTTGCCTAAGTAATTAAATAATCCCTAGGAAACTAATTTATTTCGGGCCTTCTCCTTTGTATAAATTTGCAAATTGGACATGGCTCGAGGCGGAGGGAATAAAGCGGATTATGAAGTTGGATGTAGATTTTAGGATTGGCACCTGCTCTTGGGCCGATAAGTCACTTCTTTCCAGCGAGTGGTATCCCAAGAATTGTCAAAAGGGCAGGGAAAGATTGCGGTATTATTCCTCATTTTTTGACACAGTAGAAGCAGATAGCTTCTTTTATGCCTTGCCCGGTCCATCGGCAATTTATTCTTGGATAGCTGCAACGCCGCCGGAATTTTTGTTCAACGTCAAAGCGCACGCGCTTTTTACAAACCATTTTGTTTCAACGAGGAACCTGCCGCTTTGGTGCAGGGCGAAACTTGGCGAAAAAACAATGCGCGTTACTTTAAAGCATCTGGATAAAAAGACTAGAAGGCAATTACTTGAAGAATATAGATCTTTGCTTTCTATCCTGAAATCGACGAAAAGATTAGGTTACGTCTTATTTCAGTTTTCTCCATACACGAGGTTCGATGAGCGATGGCTTGTATACATGAAAAGGATACGCGAGATGCTTCCATCCTATCATATCGCCATAGAAGTAAGGCATGTTTCATGGTTCAGTGAAAAGGCGAAAGATAGGTTCTTGGGTTTACTGACAGAAGAAAATATGGCCTACGTGGCTGTCGATGAGCCTGCGTTGTCGTGGACGATACCAAATGATTGGTATGTAACCGCTTCTTGGGGAAGCATAGTTAGATTCCACGGAAGAAATGCGGCAGGATGGAGTAAGGGGGCTACAGTTCAAGAGAAATACAAATACAAATATACCCTCAAAGAGTTGGAGTTATGGAGAGATCTTGCATTAAGCATGGCTTTGCCCAAAAGGGTATTTATAATGTTCAATAATTGCTATAAAGATTACGCAGTTCAAAATGCCCTTTCGATGAAAAGATTGTTTGGGTTGACAAAAGATGATGCTTTGCCGTTACAAATTAGCTTGCTTGAGGCTTTAAAAGAAGCTGAAGATGACGAGATAAAAGGGAGGGAGTTGAGGTGATATTAAAGCGAGAGTTTACCTTTGATGCCGCACATTTTTTACCCGATTATCATGGCAAATGCGAGAAATTACATGGACATACCTATAGAGGGGCCATCTATATCGAAGGGGTCCCCGATGAAGAGGGCATGGTCATGGATTTTGTTGAGTTGAAGGAACTCATTCAGGAGAAAATATTATCTAAGCTGGACCATGCCTGTCTCAACGATATTATAAGACAGCCGTCGGCGGAGTACATAGCTCTTTGGATTTGGAGAGAAATTTCGCCTTTTATAAATGATGGTGTGCGTGCATTGAAGCACGTTCAAGTATGGGAAAGTCCTAAAAGCTCCGTTCTCATCGATGAAAAAGACTTCAAGGACTTTTGTGACCGTTTAGAGGCTCTATCATGAAGGTGCTTTTTTCTAACACGAGTTTTGAGCGTCTCAAAGAAATAATAGAACCTCTTTTCAAGGGTCACGAGGTTCTCTATGCCAATATCCTCGAGGACCCGAGGCCTCTTCGATGGGCTGAAGTTCTCATAAAAGGAACGGAGCCTTTTACTGTTGAAATGCTTTTTCTTGCGCAAAACTTGAAGATGGTTTGTCAATGGGGAGTTGGCGTTGAAGGCATCGACATCGGAGCTTGTTCGGCGAAGGGTGTTTTCGTTTGCAACGTTCCTTCCATTAACACTGGTAATGCTGAAGGGGTTGCCGAAGTGGCCATTTTGCATATGCTGCTTTTGGCCAAAGGTTACAATAAATCGCAAGAGAATTTGCAAAGGGGCAAAATGTTTTCGCCAAGGGGCTTGACGCTTTGGCGTAAGCGAGTTTCCATAGTTGGGTTGGGTAACGTCGGCATGGTCTTGGCGAGGCGCTTAAGTGCTTTTGAGGTGAACTTAGTGGGAGTGAACAGAACACGGAGAACGGAATTTGATTCTTTGCCGTTAACTCAATTTTTTAGCCTTGGGGATTTAAGTTCCGCTGTAAAAGGGTGCCGATTTGTGGTTGTAACTTTGGCCTTGACTCCCGAGACCAAAGGGCTAATCGGCGAAGAAGTGCTTGAGAGCATGGACGAGAACGCCTTTTTGGTAAATGTCGCACGTGCGGACATAGTACAAAAAAGGGCCCTGGAAAGGGCTTTGAAGGAGCGCAAAATTGCCGGATGTGGATTTGACGTTTTCTGGGAGGAGCCTCCTGACCCAAACGATCCTTTATTAAACCTGCCCAACTTTTACGTAACGCCTCACATTGGTGGAACTAACGATGAAACCCTTAAGGGTATCCCTGCTTTTATTGCAAGCAACGTGGATAGATTGTCAAAGGGAGAGCTTCCTGTCTCTTGCGTCAATATTAATTCGATCCAAAAAGCTACATAATTTTTACTTTGAACTTGAAGCGGAGGTGTTTTTGTGGAGATAAAGGCGATTATATTTGATTTCGACATGACTTTAGTTGATACAAGCCATGCCATAGCTTATGCTATGAACCGCTTTGCCGAAATAATGGGATTACGAAAGGTCAGTTACGATGAGGTGTTGGCCACAATCGGCTTGCCCATGGAGAAGTCTTTATCTGTTTTGTGGCAGGTGGCAAAGCCGGAGTGGTTGGACATTTACTCAAGTGAATGCAGACCCTTGGAATATGAGAAAATGAGACCTTTTCCTGGCGTGCCTGAAACTTTAAAAGCATTAAGAGATAGGGGATTGAAGCTTGCAATTACTTCAAATAGAAGAAGTGTTAAAAAAGCCATTGATCATCTAGGTTTGGGAGAGTATTTTGATTTAGTTTTGGGCTTAGAGGAGGTAAATATACCTAAGCCCGAACCCTACATCCTTTTAGAGGCAATTGAAAGCTTAGGAGTTGACTGCGACCAAGTAGCTTATGTTGGAGACACTGTTATCGATATGCTCACCGCAAAAAATGCCGGTATAGTTGGTATAGGAGTGACTACTGGACCATCAAGCGAGGAAGAACTCGTGGAAGCTGGGGCTTTTCTGGTCTTGTCAAGCGTAAACGATGTGCTGAAAATCTTTTTAGATAGCACGATTCTCCAGGCGAACGTGATGAAACCACGCGGCAAGAATGCATCGCAGGAGGAGTGATCTGTAAATGTCTGAACAAATAAGGCCTTCTTTTTCACAAAATGCGATCAAGGTTTTAGAGCGTAGATATTTATTAAAAGATGAAAAGGGAAATCTAATAGAAACGCCCGAGAACATGTTATGGCGGGTAGCACGTGCTGTTGCAAAGGCCGAAGGATCCTTTGGCGATGAAGGATCGGAAAAAGAGTGGGCCGAAAGGTTTTTCGGTATGATGGCAAGACTTGATTTTTTGCCCAATTCTCCCACGTTGATGAATGCCGGAACATCTGCAGGGCAACTATCGGCTTGTTTTGTCCTGCCTATCGGCGATAGCATGGAAGAGATATTTGATGCTCTTAAATATACTGCCCTGGTGCATAAATCCGGCGGAGGGACGGGGTTTAATTTTTCGTCACTTCGTCCTTATGGTGATATTGTAAAGAGCACTAAAGGCGTCGCCTCGGGCCCGGTCTCTTTCATGGAGCTTTTTGATCACACCACCGACGTAGTAAAACAGGGTGGAATGAGGCGCGGTGCCAACATGGGGATATTAAATGCCGATCATCCCGATGTGGTTAAATTCATCAAGGCTAAGGTAGAAGAAGGCAAGTTAAGAAATTTTAACATTTCAATAGGTGTCACTCAAAAGTTTATGCGAGCTATTTTAAACGATGAAGATTGGGATCTGATAAATCCGCGAACAAAAGAAGTAGTGGATAGAATCAAGGCACTGTATTTATTCGATCTCATATGCGAAATGGCCTGGAAGACGGGTGATCCCGGAATGATTTTTCTGGATAAAATCGAAGCTTCAAATCCCACACCCCATTTGGGTTCCATTGTTGCCACCAATCCCTGTGGAGAGCAGCCACTTTTACCCTTCGAATCATGCAATTTGGGAAGTATTAACTTATCAAACATGATTTTGTCAAATCGCGAAATTGATTGGGATAAGCTAGAACAAACTACTCGAATGGCAGTTCGTTTTTTGGATGACGTGATCGAGATAAACCAATTCCCAATAAAAGAAATTGCCGATAGGACTAAAACTACAAGAAAAATTGGATTAGGTGTTATGGGTTGGGCTGACGTACTTTTCAAGGCTCGCATTCCTTACGATAGCGAGGATGCACTGGAGCTTGCTCGTCAAGTGATGTGCTTTATAAGCAAAATTGGACATGAGGAAAGTTCAAAACTTGCAGAAGAAAGGGGCCCCTTCCCTGCATGGAAGGGAAGCAAGTGGGAAGAAAGCGGCATTTTAATGAGAAACGCCACAGTTACCACCATTGCGCCTACAGGGACCATCTCGCTCATTGCCGAGGTATCAAGTGGCATAGAACCAGTCTTTGCTCTGGCTTATAAACGAAAGGCCTTTGGTGGAAGTGCTAGCTTGACTTACGTCAATGAAATTCTGCTTGATGCCCTTAAAGAAGAGGGATTATATACTGAAGAGCTGATCGAGGAGATATTGACCAAGGGATCCCTAAGGGATTTGGATTTACCCGAAGACATAAAAAAAGTCTTCGTAACAGCGCACGACATCGTCCCTGAATGGCACGTAAGGATGCAGGCAGCTTTTCAGGAGTTTACCGATAATGCAGTGAGTAAAACCATAAACTTACCCCACGATGCTTCTGTAGAGGATGTAAAAAAATCCTTTTTGTTGGCATACGAGCTTGGTTGCAAGGGAATAACAATTTTTAGGGACAGGTGCAAGGAAGATCAAGTGCTTTACGTAGGCGCCAAGCAAGAAACGGGAAAAGAAAGCGATAAAATTACCGTAATGAGCGTCGTTGAACAAGGCTATGTTAAGCCTAAAAAACGCCCTCCTGTGCTTTCGGGAAAGACCGTTAAAATTGGGACAAGCTATGGCAATCTCTATCTTACTTTGAACTTTATCGATGGTCAGCCCTTTGAAGTGTTTGCTACTTTGGGGAAGTCTGGCAAAGATACGCAAGCGCACACAGAGGCTTTGGGAAGGTTAATTTCTTTGGCGCTAAGAAGTGGCATACCTATAGACGAAATAATAAAGCAGTTAAAAGGAATAGGAGGAAGCACTCCCTTTCTTGAAGGCGATTCTTTGATTTTGAGTTTGCCTGACGCAATAGCGAGGGGATTGGAAAAGGCTTTGGGCAAATTGGTGGAAGTGCAAGAAAGAGGAGATATGTGTCCCGTTTGTGGTGCTCCCTTAATTCACGCAGAAGGGTGTGAACGATGCATCAGTTGCGATTACTGTAAATGCGATTAGGCATATGTAAATATACACGGAGATGAAAGAGAACAAAGGTTTCGCTCAAATCATTTATGCCATATGGTGTGTAGTGCTTGTCTCATTAGCGGTGTTTTTCTTTTTGGCTTGGCAAAACCATCACCGTTTTAAGCACCCTAATGTGGTTGTGGCAAAGCCCGCCCTGCACGTTGATGAATTTCCCGTAGAAGGTTGGTTATTGTGGCAGGAAGAGGTAGTTAGCTCGCCGGTAAAGGGCGTCCTTAAATTTGTTAACGGCGGAAAGGTGGCCAGAGTAGCTAAAGGCGAGGCCATTGCTGTCATAGAGGGCGCTGAACGAAAGGTGATTTGGGCGCCAAAGGCTGGTTATTTTGTTCCGGCGCTGGACGGAGAAGAAGGAAATTGGAACTTTGCCAGGGTTTGGTTGGATTACGACAATTTGCCCAAAGCGGTAAAGGCAAGGACTGTGCCACAAGGAGTTAACGTGCAAAAGGGGACACTCATTGGAAAAGTTATTCCCTTACCGCAGGCGTTACGCTGTGTCTTCTATGTGTATTTGACGCCCAAGGTGAAAGAAAATCTGCAGAAAAATTTTCTGTGGATACGACTTGATGAAATGGACGTTCCCTTTAGGGTTGAAGTGCTTGCGAAGGAAATTTTAGGATTGAAGGCAAGGGTTAACATTGCCTTGACGCCGTATTTTCCTGCTCATTTGACGATTGATCGCAAATTAAACTTCATGATATACGAAGGCAGAAGGCACGGGGTGCTCCTTCCCGAAGAAAGCGTAATTTTCAAGAAAGGCAAGCAAGGAGTGTATGTAGTCTCTAAAGGTTTGGCAACTTTTAAGGAAATAAAAGGCATTCCCATGGAAGGCAACATGTACTTCGTAGAAGAGGGTTTGCTTCCTGGCGAGATCGTGATATTGAACGGTGATAAGGCTAGAGAGGGGAGGGTCTTTCTATGGTAAGCGCAGATGTATATAATAATATCGAAATAGTGAAGTATAAAATCGCTAAAGCTGCAGCAAGCATCGGCAGAGATTCTGATCAAATAAAGATAATCGCAGCCACAAAAGGTCAACCTTTGGAAGCGATGATTCAGGCTGTAGAGACCGGATACATCGATGGAATTGGCGAAAACAGAGTCCAGGAAGCTAGGAAAAAGAAAGAAAAATGGCCTAAAAGCCCAAGCACTACTTGGCATATGATTGGTCATTTACAACGCAATAAAGCCAAGGTTGCCGTTCAATTGTTCGATGTCATACAAAGTATCGATAGCGCTAATCTGACAGATATTTTAGAGCAGCGATTAGTGTTGTTGAGAAAGACTATGCCTGTGCTTATCGAAGTAAAGATATCTAGCGAAGCCTCAAAGTATGGCGTTGAGCCAGACCATGCCCGTGTATTGGCGGAGCATATTTTGGGCCTTTGTCCACATTTAAAGTTAATTGGATTGATGGGGATAGGTCCTTTGACGGACGAGAAAAAAAGGATAAGATCGTCTTTCGCTCTGCTTCGCCGTCTAAAGGAAGAATTGGAAGAGGATCTTGGCGTAGAGCTTCCCGAATTATCCATGGGCATGAGCGATGACTTCGAGATAGCGATCGCGGAAGGAAGTACTATGGTGCGTTTAGGTCGTGCCATATTTGGTCCTAGAGGAAATTAAATAAAGTTTACTTTAGGAGGAGAGAGGGGAATGCTTGAACGACTCCTGGCACTGTTGGGCATCACAGTGCAAAAAGAGGAGAATTTGCAAGAGGAAGGCCTAGAATCATATGAAGATGTTGATCGCATCCCACAATCACGTGCCAAGCAAGCTGCATTGGTGTTTTGTAAGGGTTACATGTGTGCGGAACGAAGGGAAGATTTGGCAGAAGCTTTACATAACGGTAAGATCATTATAGTTGACTTGCGCAACGTCGATAAAGCCGAAGGACAGAGCGCCCTCGATTTCATTTGCGGTGTGGCTTATGCTATGAGAGGTGTTGTCATGAGGATAGCACCAGCGGTCTTTTTGGCTTCGCCTAATAGAAGCCTCATCGATTTATGGGAGGAGGAAAAAGAGGTGGCCCAAAACCATGAGTGAAGTTTTGTCGGCACTTGACGTCATAAATAAAGATTTTAAGAGATCTTTGCGAGGATACGATCCTATCGAGGTGGATGACTTCTTGGATTTGGTTGCAGAGAGTTTGCACTTTTATGCAGAAAAATGTGGCGAGCAGGAGCGCATAATTCATCAACTTGAAAGGCAGCTTGAAGATTACAGAAACTTAAGGGATTCCCTTCAGGAAGCCCTTCTCATGGCGCAGCAAAGTGCAGATGAAAAGGTAGAGGCCGCAAAAAGGGAAGCCGAAGCCATCGTTGCTGAGGCAAAAGCCAAGGCTGAAAGGATGCTCGAGGAAGCTTCGCGAGCCTTGGACAGAAGTAAAGCCGAGATTGAGAGGATGAAAAAACTCAAAATATCCTTTGTTGCCGAATTTAGGGCAGTTCTAAACAAATATGCTGAAATGATAGAGGCTGAAATTGCTGATGATGAAAGCTAGTCCATCGAATGAAAATATCTTGGCTAAGGATGTTAGATTTTTAAAAGGCGTAGGGCCAAAAAGATCATATCTTCTATCCAAATTGGGTATCAAAACTATCGAGGACTTGCTTTACTTCTTTCCGCGACGTTATGAGGACAGAAGAAATATAACGCCTATAAGTTCCTTGAAACCTGGCATTGTCACAACCATGTTGGTGCGAATAGTTGGGGTGGAAAAGAAAGTTACAAAAAGGCGTAACTTAGACCTTACGATAGCCACAATAACTGATGGAACTCAAATTGCTCAGGCTATATGGTTTAACAGAAAAAGGCTGGAAAAAGTTCTTACACCGGGCTCCATGGTTGCCCTGTATGGAAAAGTGAAAAGTGATTTTGGCATGCTACAGGTGGTCAACCCCGAATTTGAAGTAGTCGAATCCGATGCAACCATGGAGGAGATGGGTAGAATTGTGCCAGTCTATCCTCTCACGGAAGGATTAAACCAAAGATGGCTTAGACTTTTGATAAAGGGGGCACTTTTAGAATATTTGCCTTTTGTAGAGGAATTCATGCCCTCTGAGATTTTGGTGCGAAATGAGTTATTACCCCTCAAGGAAGCCATCTGGGGTTATCATTATCCTGATAGCGAAGAGCAGTGGGGCTTATGTCGCAAAAGGCTCGTTTTTGATGAGCTGTTTCTTCTTCAGCTTGGGTTGGCCTTGAAAAAGGAACAATTGGAAAAGGAGACTAATGCCCCTGTTTTACTTTGGCACGGTCCCCTGCAGAGTGCTTTCATCAAAGAATGTTTAACCTTTAAACTCACTTGTGCTCAAGAAAGGGTTTTACGGGAAATAGCGGATGATGTGACTAAAAGCGTGCCTATGAATCGCTTGCTTCAGGGGGATGTAGGCTCGGGCAAAACCGTAGTTGCGGTGGCAGCGATGCTTGCCTCTGTGGATGCCGGATATCAAGCTGCAATGATGGTTCCGACCGAGGTTTTGGCCAAACAGCATTACACCAAAATAGTAAATTGGCTGTCGAAGCTAAATCTGAAGGTTGCTTTACTGACTAGCGCTTTAACTCCTCAAGAGAGGGGGGAAAGATACGAAGATATCTGCGAGGGAAGATCGCATATCGTCATTGGGACACACGCTTTAATTCAAGAAGGGGTTAAATTCCAAAGGCTGGGCTTGGTAGTGATCGACGAACAACATCGTTTTGGAGTGTTGCAACGACGAACCTTGATGGACAAGGGCAGACATCCTCATACTTTAGTCATGACTGCTACTCCCATCCCGCGAACGTTGGCATTGACCGTGTACGGAGACCTTTCCATGTCCGTAGTTGACGAACTACCTCCAGGTAGGAACCCGGTTAGAACCCAATGGATAAGAAAAAATAAATTGCCCGCTCTATATGAATTTATTAAAGCAAAATTATCCTCAGGCAATCAAGCCTATTGGGTGTGTCCTTTGATAGATGAAAGTGAATCCATAGAAGCGACTTCCGTGCAAGAACGCTATAAGTCTTTATGTCAGGAGTTTTCAAACTTCAGGGTAGGCTTGCTGCATGGTCGTTTGGAGGTTTTTGACAAGGACGAAGCTTACCAGGCCTTTGTACGCCAGGAGATAGATTTGCTTGTGGCTACCAACGTAATAGAAGTGGGCATTGACGTGCCCAGCGCTAACATAATTGTAATAGAGGATGCATACAGGTTTGGTCTATCTCAGCTTCATCAGCTCAGAGGAAGAGTAGGCCGCGGCAAAAGTCAGGGCTTTTGCTTTTTATTGGGAGAAGCTCCTACCCCTGAGGCTAGAAAGCGATTTAAGGTCTTGTGTTCCACCAATGACGGCTTTATAGTAGCTGAGGAAGATTTAAAACTGAGAGGGCCAGGTGCCTTTTGCGGAGTCAGGCAGCATGGCATAACGGACTTTAAAGTCGCAGACCTCGTAAAGGATGTTAGCTTGTTGTATAAAGCTCGCACAGAAGCCCAAAATTTGGCTTGCCTTGACCCCACCCTATTTCAATATCCAGATTTGAGAAAAAAACTATTGTCGTCCTTGGGCGACGCCCTATCCCTGATTTTTACAGCATAGTATAATATTTGCTCATTAGTACCAATTCACTTTATCATTTGCTTGAGTTGGGTCTTTAATCCTAATTTACTTTATATCTAATATGCTATAAAATGATATGCACAATAAAGAGGGGGTGATTGCAGTGGCTGAGAGAGAACAGTTAGCTTCCAGATTAGGCTTTATATTGGTGTCTGCAGGATGTGCTATAGGTTTGGGAAATGTGTGGCGATTTCCCTATATCACAGGCCGATATGGTGGAGCAGCTTTTGTAATAGTTTATTTAATTTTTTTGGCTATCATGGGTCTTCCCATCATGGTATGCGAATTTGCCATGGGGCGAGCCAGCCGTAGAAATTTAGCCGGCGCGATGCTTGTCTTGGAGCCGCCTGGTACCAAGTGGCATATTTACGGTTATCTCGGTGTGCTCGGAAACATGGTATTGATGATGTTCTATACCACTGTTACAGGTTGGGGCCTGGCTTATACTTATCACGTTGCAGTAGGACATCTTTCAATGCTTTCTCCTGAAGAAGTGGGTGCCTTTTTTGGTTCTTTCATATCCAATACTCCTGAACTGACCATGTGGATGGCTTTGGCGGTATTGCTTGGCTTCCTGGTTTGTTCGAGAGGTTTGCAGGCAGGCGTTGAACGAATAACTAAGATTTTGATGTCTGGCCTTTTTATGCTGCTCGTTGTGCTCATAGTTCGTTCCGTGACACTGCCTGGAGCTGAAAAGGGCATAGCTTTTTACCTTAAGCCAGACTTTTCTAAGCTAACTTGGGAAGCAGTTTTTGCTGCCCAAAGCCAGGCCTTTTTCACCTTGAGCTTAGGAATCGGCAGCATGTTAATATTTGGGAGTTACCTGAGCAAAGAAAGGGCCCTTCTGGGTGAGTCTGTCTATATTATAATCCTTGATACACTGATAGCATTGATGTCAGGAATGGTAATTTTCCCCGCTTGTTTTGCTTTTGGCGTCGATGCTGGAGCGGGTCCTGGTTTGATATTCGTCACTCTTCCAAACGTCTTCAATGCTATGACTGGCGGTAGATTATGGGGTACTTTATTTTTCGTATTTATATCTTTGGCAGCTTTAACGACTGTAATTGCTGTATTTGAGCATCTCATAGCCTTTGCCATGGACGAGTGGAAGTGGAGTCGCAAAAAGGCCTGTTATGTGGGCATCCTGGTCTTATTCATCGCTTCATTGCCCTGCGTTTTGGGATTTGGCCCCTGGAGCGGGTTTCAACCTTTTGGAGAGGGAACCGTAGTCCTTGATCTGGAAGATTTCATAGTAAGTTTTAATTTGCTTCCCATAGGCTCTCTCGTTTTTGTCCTCTTTTGCACCTCCAAATATGGCTGGGGATGGGAAAACTTTATTAAAGAGGCCAATACGGGCATAGGACCGAAATTCCCAGAGGGCTTGAGAGGTTATATGACTTACGTCTTGCCGGTAATCATCGCCGTTATATTGATCATGGGTTACATCCAGTTCTTTGGTTAATCAACGCAGAGGAGGTGAAAAAAGAAATAGGGATGGCTAGATTTGTTTATTTGCTTAGTATGAGTAAAACTTAAAAAAGGAGGAGAGGAGAATGGCAGAAGCTGGTAGGGAAAAGTTTTTAAAGCGGCGTCATATGATTTTTGCAGCTATAGGGTCAGCCATCGGTTTGGGCAACGTCTGGCGGTTTCCTTATATGTGTTACCAGTATGGGGGAGCTGCCTTTTTGGTGGCTTACATCATAGGCATTTTTGCCATTGGGATTCCGTGGCTTCTCACTGAGTTTGGAATGGGGCATTATTTTCAAAAAGGAGCCCCTGGAGTCTTTAGCAGCATAGGCAAAAAATGGGAATGGGTAGGATGGTTTCCAAGCATATCGGCCTTTTTAATCGATACTTATTATTGTGTGATCATGGCTTGGACCCTAATTTACATGTTTAGTTCCATGACTTTAGCTTGGGGTGTGGGAGAAGTGGGTGCCCATCAGGCAGGAGATTACTTTTTTAGCACAGTGCTTGGCCTTTCAGACAATCCTGGGGTGCTTGGTGGGTTAAGGTGGCCCATAGTTGGAGCGTTAACCTTCACTTGGATCGTCATTTATTTCGTGATACATCGAGGTGCTGAATTAATTGGGAAGGTCTCAGAAGTAGTCATGGCGTTAGCGTGGGTTTTGATCGTGGCGATATTAGTAAGAAGCTTAACACTGCCCGGAGCCGTGGAGGGGCTTAATTATTACCTCGATGTCGATTGGTCCGTCTTAAAGGGAGGAGGCGTCTGGTTTGCTGCCTTTAGCCAGATAGCATTTTCGCTTTCTGTTGGGATGGCGGGAATGTATGCCTACGGACGTTTTATCGCTAGAAAGGGCGATATAACGAACAACACCGTTATTACAGTGTTTTGCGACACCAGCTTTGCATTCTTGGCGGGTTTTGCTGTCTTTAGCACAGTCGGTTATATAATGCAAGCTCTGGGAGTGTCCTTGCAAGAGGTGGCCATCGCTGGTATTGGAGTGGCTTTTGTAACTTACCCTGTCGGTATATCGTTGATGCCTGCTTTGAGTCGATTGACAGGCGTTTTATTCTTCCTCATGTTTTGGATGATAGGACTCAGTTCAGCGTATTATTTGGCTTACGCGGGATACATTGTTCCCTTGATGGACAAGTTCGGATGGGAGCGGAAAAAAGTTACTTTTTGGGGATGCCTAGTCGGATTTTTGATCGGACTTCTTTATTGTACTCAGGGGGGAATGTATTGGCTTGACATCGTTGACAGGACGGTTGCCTTCTATACATTGCTCATAGGCGGTGCCATTGCCTCGTTGGTTGTAGGTTGGGTCTTTGGTGCCGATAAGCTTCGCGAGCACGTGAATGCCACTTCAGATATCAAGGTAGGTCCTTGGATGGATTTTCTTATCAAGATCGTGGTGCCGGTAGGACTTCTTTTCGTCGTAGTTTACGGCGGTTTTATGCAGGACCTTAAGGAACCCTATGGAGGGTACGGAAGTTGGTCTAACTTCATTTGGATCATCATGGTGGCAGTCCTGATCGCTAGCTTCATATTGCAAGGCATGAAATCAAAGACGGAAGTAAGCGAGCAAGAAGGAGGGGAGGTTAGATGACGAACGCTGCAATTGGAACAACCATATTCATGGCCGTAATTATCATAGCGGGACTAGCCTTTTGTTTCAGTCGAATGGGCAAGGGGGGCGGTGAGTGGGAGGATTAAACCTAAAAGGTTTGTCCTCGCAAGCGTTAATAAATATAAAACAGCGTGAGCAAATCAAACAAATCGGGAAGGAGGATCTCCCTTCCCGATTTTTTAATGCGCCCGATATGGTCGTTATCTTTGAGTCCTGGGGTTGTCAAAAAAATTCAGAAGCCTTAGTTAAAAGACTGGTATGAAGTGCCATTTTCTACTCGATTGGGTACCTGACTTTTGCAATCACACTTGTAGTATTATGAGACATTCTGTAAAATAATGCCCAGGATGTATTTTAAAGACTATTAAATTGCGATGATCTTTTAAAACGTGTTGTTCGCATGCCTTGAACCTTGACAATTGAATGAGGGGTGATTTCTAAATGGGATTTGTCATGCTCTTATCGAGCGTGTTAGCTGGCGCGGTCGGCATTGCCGTCGGCTATTACGTTCGAAAAATACATGATGAAAAAAAGATTTTAAGCACGAAGAAAATTGCTGAACAGATAGTTGAAGAAGCAAAAAGAGAGGCCGAAACCAAGAAGCGAGAAGTTCTTGCCGAGGCTAGAGAAGAAGCGCTGAAGATTCGACACGAATTGGAAAGAGAACTTAAAGAGCGCAGGAGCGAAATTCAGCGAGCCGAAAGAAGGCTTGAACAAAGAGAGGAAAGTCTCGACAGAAAACTTGAAAATTTAGCGAAGAAAGAAGAAGAGCTAAAGGCCAGGTTGACAGAAGTAGAAAAGGCAAAACTGGAGGCCGAAAGGCTTTTGCGGGAACGGATCGTTAAACTAGAGAAAGTCGCTGGGCTTTCACGAGAAGAGGCAAAGGAACTTCTACTAAAAGAGGTAGAAGAGGAAGCCTCCTCTTCTATTGGGTTGAAATTGAAGGAGTTGGAAGAAAATTTTAAACGTGAGGCTGATAAAAAGGCAAGGGAGATTTTAACCACAGCAATTCAGCGATGTGCTGTCGATCATACTTCTGAAGTTACGGTTAGCGTTGTACCCCTGCCCTCAGACGATATGAAGGGCAGAATAATCGGCAGAGAAGGAAGGAATATTAGGGCCTTCGAAAGTTTGACAGGCGTCGATTTGATTGTGGATGATACGCCTGAGGCGGTGACGCTAAGCTGTTTTGATCCTGTAAGGCGTGAGATTGCCCGTATTTCCCTGGAGAGGCTCATCCTTGACGGAAGGATTCATCCGGCGCGCATTGAGGAGATCGTAGAAAAAGTGCGTAAGGAAGTTGACGAACATATGCTTGAGGCAGCCGAAAATGCTTTGCTCGAGGTTAATATAGAAGGCGTACATCCTGAGATCGTCAAGACCTTGGGGAGGCTTACCTATAGATCAAGCTATGGCCAAAATGCATTGGCTCACAGCTTGGAAGTCGCTCACTTGACCGGGGTAATGGCGGCAGAACTTGGGCTTGATGAAATGATCGCAAGGAGAGCGGGACTGTTGCATGATATTGGTAAAGCTATAGATTACCAGGTGGAAGGCTCGCACGCTTTAATAGGAGCAGACCTTGCGAAACGATACGGCGAGTCGCAGGTCATAGTAAACGCGATTGCTGCTCATCACGAGGAGGAAGAGCCTAAAAGTGTGTATGCTGTCTTAGTACTTGCTGCCGATGCCGTAAGTGCTTCAAGGCCTGGGGCGAGGCGCGAAAGCATAGAAGCCTATATAAGAAGACTTGAAAAACTGGAAAATTTAGCTTCTTCCTTTACGGGAGTGGAGAAAGCATACGCCATCCAGGCTGGAAGGGAAGTGCGAGTCATGATATCTCCTGAAGCAGGAGATGATGGTACCATATATAAGATTGCATACGATATTGCTCGAAAGATAGAAGAAGACCTTAAGTACCCTGGCCAAGTCAAGGTGACAGTCATAAGGGAGCTCAGGGCCATTGAGTTTGCGAAGTAGGAATGTTGTCATGAGAGTGCTTTTTATAGGAGATATCGTTGGCAGACCAGGGAGAAGGACGCTTCAAAAGCTCTTGCCCAAGGTGAGAAACACTTATGGACCTTTTGATTTCGTCATTGCAAATGTGGAAAACTCTGCCGGTGGTTTTGGTATAACCCAAAAGGTATTAGACGAGCTATTGGCAATGGGAATCGATTGCATGACGTCGGGCAATCACATATGGGACAAAAAAGAAGGTTTATCCCTATTGGATTCGGAACCCAAGTTGCTACGACCTGCCAATTATCCTCCAGGCTGTCCCGGCCGAGGAAGCGCAGTTTTGAAGTGCGGAGAGGGAAGGTTGTTAGTTTTGAACCTCTTGGGTCGAACATTTATGTACGACGTGGATTGCCCTTTTAGGAAGGCCGATGAAATCTTACAGGAGGCTTCAACCACCACCATATTGGTGGATATTCACGCCGAGGCAACATCGGAAAAAAGAGCCTTAGCATTATATCTTGATGGGCGCGTATCGGCGGTCTTAGGCACCCATACCCATGTTGCGACGGCAGATGAAGATATACTTGACAAAGGAACTGCCTTTATAACCGATGTGGGTATGACGGGAGGGCACGCCGGAGTTATTGGCATGAGGAAGGAATCGGTCATAAGTCGTTTTTTGACGTCAATGCCAGCTCGATTTGATGCGTGCAACGAGGATTTAAGACTCAACGGCGTTTGTTTGGATATAGATGCGCTAACGGGCAATGCTTTGAGCATCCGCAGAATTAGCGAGAAAGTGGATGAGAAGAACGACGAACTGGCAACGAACTCATAAGGGTTTAAGTTGCCCCGGGCGATAACGTCGAAAGCTTGTTGAATTGCTTGAATGAACGTTCGGCACAAAAGACGAAGCGGGGCCAAAATTCAATAGGTCCCGCTTTTTTACTCGTTTTAATGGAAGGTGAAGGAGGTAGAAATATGTGTCTGGCTGTTCCACATAGAATAGAAAAAATTTTGGATTCGCGCAGGGTAATTGCACGGGCGGGATCCTTGAAAGTGGAGGCAAGGACGGACTTGATCGATAGTGTAAATGTGGGCGATGTGGTTTTGGTGCACGCTGGTTTTATTATAGAAAAGTGCGAAGAAAAAGAGGGCCAAGAATTGGAAGAATTGTGGAAAGAAGTGTTGAATATTGCAGGAAAAAGGCAATCTTAGGGACAAAGCTGAATTACTTCAACGTGCTTTAGGATTTTTTGCCAAAGAGCCCATGACCTTCATGGAAGTTTGCGGCACACACACGGTTGCCATCTACAGGAGCGGATTAAGGTCATTGCTTCCAAAAAACATTTCACTTGTCTCCGGGCCTGGCTGTCCCGTCTGCGTTACAGACCAAGGAGAAGTGGACGCGGCGATAAAGCTTGCCGAAAAAAAAGGTTTGATTTTTGCTACTTACGGGGATATGATGCGCGTTCCCGGTACTAAAGGCTCTTTGCGAAATCTTAGGACTCAAGGAGCTGATGTTCGAGTGGTGAGATCCTGCGATGAGGCATTGGACCTAGCTTTGAAAAATCCAACGAAGGAAGTTGTCTTTTTAGGTGTTGGATTCGAGACGACAGCTCCCTCTACGGCTGCTATCATTTTAGAGGCAGAAGAGAAAAAGGTCCGAAACTTTTCCGTTCTTTGTTTTCATAAACTTGTTCCGCCGGCATTGCGACTCCTTGCTGAGTCAAGGGAACTTAAAGTGGATGGCTTTTTGCTTCCGGGGCATGTAACCGTTGTCATAGGCGTAAAGCCCTATGAATTTTTGCCCAGAGATTTTAACATATCCTGCACGATTGCGGGATTTGAACCCCTAGATATCATGGAAGGTTTGGTGGAACTAGCTAGACAAGTTCACGATAAGGACCCCAAGGTTAGTCTGCTTTATGCTAGGGCAGTAAGGCCAGAGGGAAACACCCGAGCCAAAAAGTTTATAAGACGAGTCTTCGATGAAGCGGATGCCAGATGGCGAGGACTTGGGAAGATTAAAAATTCTGGGTTACGGTTAAAGCCCGAATTTGCCTGCTTCGATGCCATTACGAGGTTTGATTTAGACATCAAAGAAGTTCCCTTGCCCTCTGGATGCAAATGCGGTGAAGTATTGATGGGCAAATTAAGGCCGGAGGAGTGTCCCTTGTTTTCGATTCGTTGCACTCCCGATGATCCGGTAGGTCCATGTATGGTATCTAGCGAAGGCAACTGCGCTGCTTGTTATAAGTATTCTTACAAGGTGATGCGATGATGTTTATAGAATTAGGACATGGTAGTGGTGGCAGGCCAACTCAACAACTTATCAAAGAAATATTAAATATATACGGCAATCAGAGCAATAAGGATATGGAAGATTGCGCCTTGATTGAAAATGGCATTGGCGTCACAATTGATGGTTTTACCGTAAGTCCGAGATTTTTCCCTGGGGGAGACATTGGCAAGCTTGCAATATGTGGCAGCACTAACGATCTAGCAGTAAGAGGAGTTAAGCCACTTTATTTGGCTATGGGCATTCTCATAGAAGAAGGATTACTGAAGGAAGAATTGTTAAAAGTCATCGAGAGCGCCTATCGCGTAAGCAGGGATCTGGATATTAAACTCGTTGCTGGTGATACAAAAGTTTTGCCCAGGGGCCAGGCGGATGGCATGTATATAACTTGTTGTGCCTTAGGAGAAGTCCTTACTGACAACCACTGGGGAATTAAAAATCTATACCCGGGCGACTATTTAATCGTTACTGGTCCTATAGGACAACACGGTGCTTTAATATCGGCCCTTCACTACGGCCTTGAGGTGGATGAATTGATAAGCGATTGCAAGCCTTTGTGGCCACTTATGGAACCCTTAACTAGCATACCAGGCGTTAAGTGCGCAAGGGATTGTACGCGAGGCGGTTTAGGGACTGTCTTGTGTGAATGGGCTGAAGGATCCAACATCGGCATCGAGATCGAGGAGGAACTCATACCAGTAAATTCAGAGGTAGTATCCGTAGCTGATGTTTTAGGTTTCGATGTGCTGCATTTAGCATGCGAGGGTACGGCGGTTCTTGCCGTAGATCCGGATTATTTAAGAGAAGTTCTTTCGTCTTTGAAAAAGGTCGCCCCCCATTGTTCTGTCATAGGTAAGGTTACAGAAGATCATGTCGGGATCGTGGGGCTTAAGACAAAAATAGGAGGCATGAGGGTGATCGATATGCTCGTTGGAGAAATGGTGCCGAGGATATGTTAGTGCCTGAAGTGGCTTTGTGGATAAAAGCATGCTTGACCCTTTGAAATCATATATATAAAATGTTAGATGGAAGAATGCACATTCCGGATGAGCATCGCAAGAGATGTCTTGCCTTCTGGGCGAGAAGCCGAAGGTGTAAGGGAAAAGTCCTAATCTCTCAGGCAAAAGGATTGCGATGTGACGGGGCCCTGGAAAAGACCTTTGAAGGTCTGCCAAAGGGGCAAGCCCGATAAAAAGTGGCGAATCCCTGAGGGTAAAGAGGACAGGGGCCAAATTATCCGAATGGAAGGGAGGTTTGGCTAATGTCCTCCTCGTATTATCTTATATCCAATAATCCGCGAATAAGAACCCTTCCCAGGTGCATCTACGTAGAAGGATCTATTTTAGATGTGCTGGTAGCTGCTCGTGATAAGGTGCACGTGGGATACAAAATTTTATCTCATCCTTTATCTGGGAATATAGCTCCTTCGATGAGGATTTTTATGACAATTATCCTTGCTCAATCCCCTTGTGAAGGTCATTTCACTGATATAGAATCCCTTAATGTAATTGAAAGTACCTTAGAATTTTGTAAAGATCAAAGTCTTTCAAGCATCAAGCTTGATCAGAAAGTTCTGGAAGATATGCAATACCTTGACGAACAGTTGATCATGCCCGTACTTTGTCGGTATGGGATCGTATCAAAACAGGAGGTGTGTTTAATTGATAGAGGTAAATAAGGACAATTTTGAATCGGAAGTTCTGCAAAGTGAATTACCGGTAGTTGTAGATCTCTGGGGACCAAAATGCGGTCCGTGCCTTGCGTTGATGCCTCAGGTGGAGGAGCTTGCCTCTCAGTATGAAGGTAAAGTTAAGTTTTGCAAACTTAATGTGGCCGAGAACCGCCGTTTGGCAATTAGTCTAAAGGTCATGGGGGTCCCAACGTTCCTATTTTATCAAGGAGGGGAATTGAAGGATAGAATTACGGGAAATGAAGTAACAATAGAGGCGATAAAAGAGCGAGTGGAAAAGATATTGCAGTAGTTAGTAATTTTAAAAATGAAAAGGAGGTGTGTGTTAGTGAGGCTTGAATTGCACAAAGTCAAAATAAACGATATTAAATGGGGAAATACCACCAAAGTTGAAGACAAAGTACTTTATATTAACCAAGAAGAAATAAGTTCCTTACTTTCTAAGGACGATCGCTTTGAATGTGTCGAGGTTGATTTGGCTCGTCCGGGAGAAAAGGTCCGCATCGTGCCGGTTAAAGACGTGATAGAGCCAAGATGTAAAATTGAGGGCGAAGGAGATGTTTTTCCTGGCTTCATTGGAGACGTTGAAGGAACCGTAGGAGAGGGAAAGACCTTAGCTCTCACTGGAGCAGCGGTTGTGACCTGTGGCAAAATAATGGGTTTCCAAGAAGGCATAATAGATATGTCTGGGCCAGGGGCGGATTATACCCCTTTTTCCAAGACAAATAATGTGGTCTTGGTCTTTACTCCAAGGGCAGATATTGAAAGGCATGACTACGAAGCTGCTTGTCGCGTAGCTGGACTAAAGGTCGCTCATTTCTTGGCCACAAAGGCTAAAGATGTGTCTCCAGATGAAGTGTCCCTATACGAGCTTGAGGAGATAACAAAAAGGTCCAAGGAACTTGAAAAACTCCCTAAAGTGGCCTACATCTATATGTTGCAATCGCAGGGGTTGCTTCATGATACCTACGTGTATGGAGTAGATGCAAAAAAGATACTGCCTACTTTAATTCACCCTAATGAAGTTTTCGACGGTGCGATAGTATCGGGAAACTGCGTATCGGCTTGCGACAAAAATAGTACCTATGTTCACCAAAATAACCCGGTAATAGAGGCATTATACAAGCGTCATGGCGAGGAAATAAACTTTATTGGCTGCATAATAACAAACGAAAATGTCACGTTAGAGGATAAAAAGAGAAATTCCTCTTACACAGTAAAGCTTGCCAGGATGTTGGGTGTCGACGGTGTAATCATTACTGAAGAAGGATTCGGCAATCCCGATACAGACCTCATCATGAACTGTAAAAAGGCAGAACTCGCTGGTATAAAAACAGTTCTGATCACAGACGAATATGCGGGTAGAGATGGAGCGAGTCAATCTCTTGCCGATGCGTCGCCGGAAGCCAACGCTGTAGTAAGCGTCGGAAATGCTAACCCTATTGTAAAGTTACCGCCCATGGAAAGGGTGATTGGTTTCAGTGAATATGTTGACATTATAGCTGGAGGATTTTCCGGAAGCTTAAAGGATGACGGTTCCATCGAGGTCGAATTGCAGGCGATAACTGGAGCTACCAACGAGCTTGGTTTCACCTGTTTCTCGGCCGAGACCAGATAAAATAAAATGGGAGGTGTAACAAGCTATGGCAAAGGGTAAATTGGCCGGTAAAAAGTTGATTCTCCTTGGCGAAAGAGATGGCATTCCTGGCCCTGTCATGGAGGCCTGCTTGAAGGATAGTGGCGCAGAAACAGTGTTTTCCGTGACCGAATGTTTCGTCTGAACGGCCGCGGGAGCCATGGACCTGCAGAACCAACAACGCGTGAAGGATGTTGTTGAGAAATATGGAGCTGAGAATGTAATAGTTATACTTGGAAGCTCCGATCCTGAAGGCGCCGAAATTTACGCAGAGACCGTGACAAACGGTGATCCGACTTACGCAGGTCCTTTGGCGGGAGTCCCGTTGGGACTCGCAGTTTACCACATTTTTGAGCCAGAAATTAGGGAAGAAGTAGATCCGGCAGTTTGGGAAGAACAGATGGAAATGATGGAAATGGTCTTGGATCCCGAGGCCCTGTCTCAAGCAGTTGCAAATATGCGCGAGCAATATAGCAAGTACACTTTAGAGTAGCAGCAAGAGATAGGGGGGATAATTAGTGACTTATAGAGTGGTCCATTATATAAACCAGTTTTTTGCCGGTATAGGTGGCGAGGAAAGGGCAGATTATCCTCCGGAACTTCGCGAGGGCGTTGTGGGCCCTGGCCAGGCTTTGCAGGCAGCATTAGGAGAAGAGGCTGTTGTGGTTGCTACCTTAGTCTGTGGAGATGATTATTTCGCGGAACATGCGGAGGAGGCTGTCGATAAGATCATCGGGCTATTGGAAAGCTATCGCCCAGATGCCTTAGTTGCAGGGCCTGCTTTCAACGCCGGGCGTTATGGGATGGCATGTGGTGCCCTATGCGATGCAGTGAGCAAAAAGTTGTGCATACCAGTTGTTACTGCCATGTATCCAGAAAATCCAGCCGTAGAAATTTACAGAAAAGATTTATACATCGTAGAAACCTCTGATAGCGCTAGGGGCATGCGCGATGCCATACCTAAAATGGCGCGTTTGATACTGAAACAGTTAAATGGCGAACCCTTAGGGCGTCCCGAAGAAGAAGGCTACATAGAGCGGGGCATTCGTGTCAACATCTTTCGTGACCGAATAGGTGCGGAGCGAGCAGTTGACATGCTCATAAAAAAATTGAAAGGCGAGGATTTTGCAACTGAGTATCCTATGCCTTCCTTCGATCGCGTTCCTCCGGCACCAGCAATACAGAACATAAGGGAGGCTAAGATTGCCCTCGTTACATCTGGGGGTATAGTTCCAAAGGGAAACCCTGATAGGATCGAAGCTTCAAGTGCCACTAAATATGGTGAATACAGCATAGCAGGTCTCGAAAACCTTACGCCCGAAACTCATGAGACAGTTCATGGCGGTTATGATCCGACTTATGCTAACGACGATCCAGACAGAGTGCTGCCATTAGATGTAGCCAGGGAACTTGAAAAAGAAGGCGCCTTTGGCTCACTCCACGATAAATACTATGCAACTGTCGGTAACGGCACGCCAGTCGCTTACGCCAAGAAATTTGGCGAGGAAATCGCCAAAAAGTTGAAAGAAGCTGACGTTGACGGAGTGATACTTACCTCTACTTGAGGGACTTGTACTCGTTGCGGTGCAACGATCGTGAAGGAACTTGAACGAGTTGGCCTACCCACCGTCCACGTATGTACTATCGTCCCCATTTCGCAAACAGTGGGAGCAAACAGGATAGTACCCTCTGTGGCTATACCGCATCCCTTGGGCGATCCCACCAAGCCCCTTGAGGAAGAGAAGGCAATAAGGCGTCGTTTGTTGCTCAAGGCCCTAGAAGCTTTGCAGGCTGATATTGAGGAACAAACTATTTTCGGAAATTGACGAATGTCGTAGCGTTAAAGGGGCCAAAGAATTAAATCTTTGGCCCCTTTTGTGAACTTTTGTAAGATTGAACAGTCATTTTGACAAGAGGAGCGTGCATGATCACATGCGAAAAGTTGCGATAAAAGAGTATGCTTATTGCCTCAATCACACGCCTGAATTAGCTTATCACTATGGCAATACGCCTTTTTGGGAGAGAAAGATTAAGGGAGAATCAGAGTTTCTGCTTTCTCTGTCAAAGTCCATACGAACCTACGATGAAGCCATCGGTTACGCACCAAATCAAGCTTTTATTGGAGGAATATCCCTTGAAGAATTAGAGGCACATCAAACGCCCTGGTATCAAAACCCGTTAAAGGACGTTTCGCGTTACGGTACATTTGGAGAGATAATGCCTGAGGATGAGTTTCTCGGTTTGATGGATATCTGCGATGTCTTTGATATCATTTGGTTGGAGCAGTCTTTTTCTAAAAAAGTTGAAGATAAGCTTCAGGCGCATCCGTTGATGAATTCAAGCATTTTGCAGCGTTTGGAGAAGGGGCATATTTTCGAGGAAATTGAAAAGGAAATAAGGGAAGATGGAGCCGTGCCCCTTTATTCGGGGGGCGAAATTGTTGGATGTTGCAGAAAGGCCCATGAGTTTGACGAGTGCTTATCATCTTATGTATTGCTCGAGAATATTGCCTGCAAAGCGGGCGGTGTTTTAGCCTTGCTGCATTTATTGAAACGAGCGAACATGAAGCCAGAGGAAGTGGATTTCATCATTGAATGTTCAGAAGAAGCAGCCGGCGACATGAATCAAAGAGGTGGGGGGAATTTTGCTAAATCCATAGGCGAGATTGCTGGTTGCAGCAACGCTAGCGGATGTGATATACGGGGCTTTTGTGCAGGTCCGGTTTATGCCTTGGTGGACGCAGCAGCACAAGTAGCCTCGGGCGTGAGGGAAAACGTAGTAGTATTGGCGGGTGGGGCCCTTCCTAAGCTTTATATGAACGCGAGAGATCATGTCAAAAAAGGCATGCCAGCATTGGAGGACATGTTAGGCAATTTTGCCGTGTTACTTGCCCCTGAAGATGGAGAGTCCCCAGTAATGAGGCTTGACGCCGTAGGAAAACATTCCATAGGAGCGGGAGCATCTCCACAAGCCATAACGGAAGCGTTGGTTTACAAGCCACTGAAACGCATAGGTTTAGGATTTCTGGATGTGGACAAATACGCTGCAGAATTACAAAATCCAGAAATTACATTGCCGGCAGGAGCAGGTAATGTTCCTGAGGCGAACTTTAAAATGATCGCTGCTTTGGCCGTTATGAAAAGGGAACTTGATAAAGCGGGTATGACTGATTTTATAAAAACTCGCGGAATGCCCGGCTTTGCACCGACCCAAGGCCACATCCCTTCAGGTGTGCCGTTTATAGGTCTTGCTTGCGAAAATATAAAAAATGGCAAGATGAAGCGAGCCATGGTCATCGGAAAAGGAAGCTTATTTTTGGCTCGTTTAACTAATCTTTCTGATGGAGTGTCATTCATGATAGAGGCTCCATCGCCAGCAGTTGAAGAAAAAGTAGAAACCCTTACCAAGGAAGAAGTAAAGAACACAATTCTTGAAGTGCTTGCCGATATCGCTAAATCCCTGAAGGGTGCGAATGCGAAGTGAGGTACGAGAGGTGAGGTATAGTGGATAAGTCCAAAGCGAAAAAATTCATTGGCGAGGCATTAGATGAGATTGTGAGAGCAGCAAAGGGGAGCGGCGAGCTTGTTCCTATAGGTTTAATGAGCAGCGGAAGCGAACTGGGCTCAAATGAGTTAGCCTTGGGAGGCAGGCTCGCGCAAGAGCAATACCGCTTTATCAAGGTTGTAATGATAGGCCCTCGAATTGAAGGTTTCAGCGACCTTGAGTGGATAGAGACCGATGATTGTGAAGCTGACATTCAAAAGGCCATGGAAGAGGCCTTAAGGGAAGGTCTCATAAAGGGAGCGGTAGCTCTTCACTATCCTTTTCCTTTGGGGGTTGCAACCGTTGGAATGATATACACTCCTGCGAAGGGAAGACCCCTAATAATTTCGACTTCGACCGGTACCACCTCGACTGATAGAGTGGAAGCAATGATCTTGAACGCTATTTATGGCACAGCTGTAGCTAAGGCAAGGGGCATCGAAGATCCAAAGGTCGGTATTTTAAATGTGGATGGGGCGCAAATTGTTTACAGATCCCTAAAGCAACTGGAAGAAAATGGGTACGAGATCGCATTTGGTAGTACTGTTAGGCAAGAGGGAGGATCTATCCTTAGGGGAAACGATCTTATAGCTGGCTCGGTTGACGTTTGTGTCACCGATACCTTGACGGGAAATGTCTTGGTCAAGGTCTTTAGTGCTTACAACACGGGCGGAAATTATGAGTCGCTTGGTTGGGGGTACGGCCCTTCCGTTGGTGAAGATTGGCCTTACGTGATTTCCATTATCTCTCGAGCCTCCGGGGCTCCTGTCATTGCAAATGCGATTCATTTTACGGCCGAAGTTGCATTAGCCGGATTACCGTCCTTGGCCAAACGAGAAATGGCAATGGCAAAAGATGCAGGCCTTGAAGGGGTGTTGGCGGAGCTTCACGGCAAGAAGGAAGAGAAAGAGGTTGAGATTGAACCTCCCAAGCCGGAGCCGACGGACGAAGAAATCCAAGGCATAGATGTATTGACCATTGAGGATGCCGTGAAAGTTCTGTGGGCTCATGGAATTTATGCAGAATCAGCCATGGGTTGTACCGGTCCGGTTATAAAAGTACCATCTCGCTTCCTCGTTGAAGCAAAGCAGCTCTTAAAAGAAGAGGGTTACTTATGAGCAAGAATAAATTTTTTGCTAATATAATATTTCTTTCCTTTTAAATCTTAAATCCCTGTAGGATTTGGACCATAAAAAAATAACGGAAGGGGTGTTGCAACACCCCTTCCGTTATTTTTATGGTGATGGTATAATGCAAGCGTTCAATTTAGTATACCAGTATACTAAAGAGGAGGTGATATGAACATCACAGAAGGATAAAAGGTCTTTTTGTTAGTCTTGAGTGTTAAAGTCGATTTGATGAGGAGGGGAAGCCAGGTATGGAAACATTGCTTGCTGTCAATAATGTAGTAAATTCCATAGTATGGGG
>CZCB01000526.1_pt1 | contig 122970 bp, 81 predicted proteins | sample 591991 | NCBI WGS metagenome assembly CZCB01 (sample SAMEA3556809, study PRJEB10932) | anaerobic digester metagenome
CTGCATGAGCACCTCTTTTATTATTATGGATTTACAAATAATTATTGATTTTTATAATTATTAACTATATAACAAAGAATATAAGATGTCAAATAAATGGGAAAAGAAATAGATGTTTCAAAAGTCTTGCATTAATTGTCGAAATATTATATAAATAATACGAGGGAATAATTTTTCTTAAAGGGGGAAGAATGAACAGTTTTGCCAACTACATACACAAAAAATTTCGCAAAGGGTGTCAAGAAGTTCTTGAAAGCGCCATAAAGCTGAGGATGTCTTTTGAAGATATTCTGTACATATTGTACTGCTTCAACCAAGCCTTCAAAGCTCCTTTTCTGGACCAAGAGGAATACTGCTTACACGCCAGAACCCGACCTATAGGGGATTTGATGGAAGAATTGTTTGTGGCGCGCGATATTATCGACAGAAAAATGAGCAGGGAGCTGCGGGAGCTGGAGGCGCATCTTTCTGCTTGGAGAGAGGATGCCGGCAATAATAACGCGGTCAATTAATGACGATATTTTCTGCCGCAAACAGTTGACAGATAATTTTTTATAGTTTATTATATTAAAGCATTGTCGCGGGGTAGAGCAGTCCGGTAGCTCGTCGGGCTCATAACCCGGAGGTCGTGTGGTTCAAATCCCACCCCCGCAACCAAAACCGCACATACAAAAGATAAATCCAATGGCGGCGTAGCTCAGTTGGTTAGAGCGGCCGGTTCATACCCGGCAGGTCGTTGGTTCGAATCTGACCGCCGCTACCAAGCTCGGCCCCATGGTCAAGAGGTTAAGACATCGCCCTTTCACGGCGGTAACAGGAGTTCGAATCTCCTTGGGGTCACCAAAAGGGAGCATAGCTCAGCTGGGAGAGCGCTTGCCTTACAAGCAAGATGTCATAGGTTCGAGCCCTATTGTTCCCACCAAAGCCATCAAAAAAAGGTGGCTTTTTTTATTTGCAAAAGAAAGCAAAGAGCAAAACAGCTTACGTTAATTATACGAATATCAAAATCACAGTTTTTTTGTTCCAAAAAAGTTTGGTATTGTGTTTGGTTAAAAAGTATGCTATTGTATATATACAAAATCAGCTAATTTTTTGTAACATTGTTACGGAAGAACTTAAAAAATAGCGGTATTATAGAAGAAAATTAAATTATAAAAAGGAGGAGAGAAATGAGCAAGATTAAATTTTTTAAATGTGAAATTTGCGGGAATACGGTAGAACTGATTGAGGACGCGGGAATTCCCATGGTATGCTGCGGAGAAGAAATGACTTATCTTACGCCCAACACATCGGAAGGAGCTTATGAAAAACATTTACCCGCCGTAACGGTAGATGGCGACAAAATAAGCGTTCAGGTAGGAAGCGTTCCTCATCCCATGGTAAAAGAACATTACATACAATGGATTTATCTTGAAACGCAAAAAGGCGGTCAAAGAAAAAGCTTAAATCCTGAAGAAAAACCGCAGGTGGAGTTTGTTTTAATTGACGATAAGGCGGTGGCGGCTTATGAATATTGCAACTTGCACGGTTTGTGGAAGACGGAAATCAAATAATAAACCGCAAGAAAAGATTTAATCGGAAAAGCCGCTCTTTCTTTATGCCATGGCGCAGATATTTTCGAGAAAACAAATCATTATTATGTATGCTGTTTCAAAAGAAACAGCATTTTTTTTATTAAGCGAGCTTAAGAATGCTCAATGACGCGCTGACCGCGGTTGAAGGAGCGGGATCAAGATTGTTTGCAAGCGTAACGCTGCCGCCGCTTAGATTAACCAGCGTAATCGTTGCGGGAACGGCAAGAGTAATAATCACCGACCCCGTTATCTGAGTGTTGCCGCTTGTGCTTACAAAATTTCGGCTGTGCGCTACGGCGCCGTTTATGGCAATGTCCCATACTCCGCCGTCGCCCGAAGCGGAAGACACTTGGAAATTAATATAATAAGAGCCCGCGTCAAGCAGGATATCGCTGCTTGGAGGAGCAAAAGCGATGGGAGCGGAAGTGGCGGTAGAATTAAACACCACCGGTTGCTCCGGGAGGGCAGCAGCGCCAGCGGAAGAGAGATTGACGCAAGCAGTTTTGATTTCTTAAATCAAAATCCGAAAAGCTCCATCTGCAACCTAATTTTTCATCGAAGTTCATAAAAATTTCTCCTTTTGTGAAATTTGCTCCGTTTAAGCGCCTACTATTTATGGTTTTTCAAAAAAAATGTCAAAGGCGTATTTTTTTTGTTCTGAAAAAAATAACAATCAGACGCTTGACAAGAAAATAACAATATGGTAAGGTTAATTCATAATTATATTGCATACACTGTAATATAAGGAGAACAAATGAACGCGATTACGACTTTGGCAAACATATTGGTAATAGCTCTTCTAAACATTATTGTACTACTCGTAGTGAATAGTGCCGGTACGGTTTTGCCAAATGTTGGTGATTAATTCAAAGAAAAAATAATCGAATAATCCCGACCTACGGCAAAACCGTAGGTCTTTTTTATAAAAAAGGAGGCATTATGAAATCAACCGGCGCGCAAGTGTTGATTAAGACATTAATCGAACAGGGAGTGGATACCGTCTTCGGATATCCGGGCGGCGCAGTCTTGCATATATATGATGAGCTTTATAAGGCCAGCGACAAAATAACCCATTATTTGACGGCGCATGAACAAGGCGCCACTCATGCCGCCGACGGCTACGCCAGAGCAACAGGCAAAACGGGAGTGGTTTTCGCCACTTCGGGGCCGGGCGCAACCAATTTGATAACGGGAATAGCCACCGCTTATCTTGACTCCACCCCTTTGGTCGCCATAACGGGAAACGTGGCCACTTCTTTAATAGGAAAAGACAGTTTTCAGGAAGTGGATATAACGGGCGTTACAATGCCCATAACCAAACATAATTATATTGTCAAAAATGTGGATAGGCTGGCGGATATTGTTAAAGAAGCTTTTGTTATCGCAAATACCGGCAGGCCCGGACCTGTTTTGATAGATATACCCAAAGACATACAAATGGCTGTTACCGAATACAATCCTGCCCCCATAGAAAAGCAAGGAAAGGTATACAATAACGGCAAAGAAGCGTTTATAAAAGCTTTGGACATAATAGAAAAATCCAAAAAGCCGTTTATTTACGCAGGCGGCGGAGTGGTTATTTCCGACGCGTCCGAAGAGTTGGCTTTATTTGCCGAAAGAATTGACGCGCCCATAGGCAGCAGCATGATGGGCTTGAGCGCCATTGATGCGGACAATCCTCGATTTTTGGGTATGACGGGCATGCATGGCAGATTCGCGGCAAGCAAGGTTATGTCAGAGAGCGATTTAATTATCGCCATAGGCACAAGATTTTCGGACAGGGCGACGGGAAATAAAAAAGAGTTTTGCAAAGGACGCAAAATAATTCATATTGATATAGATCCTGCCGAAATAGGCAAAAATGTTCCCGTATATGTATCCTTAATCGGAGACGTGAAAACGATTTTAAGGAAGCTGCTTGAGAGAGTAACCGAGCTTTCAAAACCTGATTGGAGAAAGAAAGTGGAGGAAATAAAGAACTGTCCCGATTCCCATCTTGAGATGGATAAAAGCAGGCTCAATCCTCAAACAATCATTGAAAGCGTCAACAAAATTACCGATAAAGACACCCTTATCGCCACCGACGTGGGACAACATCAAATGTGGACGGCGCAGTATTATAAGTTTGCCAAACCCAGAACATTTATTACTTCGGGAGGCTTGGGCACTATGGGCTTTGGGCTTGGGGCGGCCGTTGGAGCTTGCATAGGAACGGGAAGGAAAACCGTATTGTTTACCAGCGACGGATGCTTCCATATGAATATGAACGAACTTTGCACGGCGGTAACCTATAAATTGCCCATAGTTATCGTGCTGTTCAACAATAACGCTTTAGGTATGGTTCGGCAATGGCAAACGCTGTTTTTTGAGAAAAGATATTCAAATACCACTTTGAACAGAAAAACCAATTATATCGCTCTTGCCGAGGCTTTCGGAGCCAAAGCTAAGAAAATAACCGACATCAACGAGATTGACGACACGCTGAAATGGGCTTTTTCTCAGCAAGGGCCGGTTCTTATAGAAGCTGTTATAGACAGCGATGAAAAAGTTTTGCCAATGATTCCGCCCGGCGGAACAATAAACGATATAATATTGAAGGGGTGAGCGAAATGGAAAAGTTTATTTTATCTTTACTTGTGAGAAATGAAGCCGGCGTATTGACAAGAGTAAGCGGCTTGTTCGCCAGAAGGGCTTTCAACATTGACAGCCTTTCGGTGGGAGAAACCATGGATTCGTCCACATCGAGGATAACCATAACCGCAACGGGCGACGAATACATGCAGGACCAAATATTCAAGCAATTGGAAAAGCTGCATGACGTGCTTGTCATAGAAAAAATGGATTTGGCGAATACGGTCGTAAGAGAACATTTGCTTATAAAAGTGAATGTGGCGCAAGGCTCAAGAAGCGAGATTTTGGAAGCGATAGCCATTTTCCGAGCCAAGGTCATTGACCTTACGCCCACTTCCTTAACGGTGGAAATAACCGGCGACAACTCCAAATGCAACGCTTTTATCGAATATCTTAAGCCTTTTGGCATAGCCGAACTGTGCAGGACGGGAGCGACGGCAATCTCAAGAGGCAACAGAACAATTGAAGGAAAATAAAAAAGGAGAGAAATAAAAATGGCAAAGATTTTTTATGAAAAGGATTGTAACTTAAAAGCGCTTGACGATAAGACCATAGCCATTATTGGTTACGGCAGCCAAGGACACGCGCACGCTTTGAATTTGAAAGACAGCGGCGTAAAAGTGATTGTGGGGCTTTACGAAGGCTCAAAATCGGCGGAGAAAGCCAAGGCGAGAGGACTTACCGTTATGAATACCGCGGACGCCGTAAAAAAAGCCGATTTTGTCATGATGCTTGTCAATGATGAAAAAATGGCGCAAATTTATAAAAAAGACGTGGAACCCAATCTTACAGAGGGAATGACAATAGCCTTCGCGCACGGCTTCAACATTCATTACAAACAGATTATTCCTCCTAAGAATGTGGATGTGGTCATGATCGCCCCCAAGGGCCCCGGTCATACCGTAAGGTCGCAATATCAGGAAGGCAAGGGAGTGCCTTGCTTAGTGGCTATAGAACAGGATTATTCCGGAAAGGCGCTTGAAAAAGCACTTGCGTATGCCGCAGGCATAGGCGGAGCCAGAGGCGGGGTATTGCTTACAACTTTCAAGGAAGAGACCGAAACCGATCTTTTCGGCGAACAAGCGGTGCTTTGCGGCGGCGTGTCCGCGCTTATAAAGGCGGGGTTTGAAACGCTTGTAAAAGCAGGGTATCAACCCGAAAGCGCTTATTTTGAGTGCCTGCACGAAATGAAGCTTATTATCGATTTGGTGGTGGAAGGCGGATTGTCTTTCATGAGATATTCCATAAGCGACACAGCCGAATACGGCGATTATAAAGTAGGCAATCGAATCATAACCGAAGAGACAAAGAAAGAAATGAAAAAAGTGCTTGCCGAAATCCAAGACGGAAGCTTTGCCAGAGAATGGATTTTGGAAAACCAAGCCGGGCGTCCTTATTTTAACGCAAGAAGAAAAATGGAAAGAGAGCATTTGATAGAAAAAACGGGCGCCGAGCTCAGAGAAAAAATGAGCTGGCAAAAACATGATTATAGGGAATAAAAAATGAATTCGGATAATATCAAAAAAGGCGTGGAAAGAGCGCCGCACCGCTCGTTATTGAAAGCGGGAGGCCTTTCGGACAGGGATATCAACAAGCCCATAATCGGCGTGGTAAATTCCTTTAACGAAATTGTGCCCGGGCACATTCATCTTAATCAAATCGCGCGAGCCGTGAAAGACGGCATATTGTCCGCGGGGGGCACGCCCAGGGAATTTAATACTATCGGAGTGTGCGACGGGCTTGCCATGGCGCATAAAGGAATGAAATATTCCTTATGCACGCGGGAATTAATCGCGGACAGCATTGAATGCATGGTAAACGCGCATTGTTTTGACGGACTGGTCTTTATCCCCAGCTGTGACAAAATTGTGCCCGGCATGTTAATGGCGGCGGTAAGGCTTAATCTGCCCTCCATATTTATATCGGGCGGAGCCATGCTGTCAATCTGCGACGACAAAGGGCAATATCTCGATTACAACAGCGTTTATGAGGGAATAGGAAGCTATAAAGCAGGCAAAATCAGCATGGAACAGCTTGCCGAAATAGAAGATAACGCTTGTCCCACCTGCGGCTCTTGTTCGGGCATGTTTACCGCTAATTCCATGAATTGCCTTTGTGAGGCCATCGGCATAGCTTTGCCCAAAAACGGCACCACGCCCGCCGTTTATTCGGAAAGAATAAGGCTGGCCAAACAGAGCGGCGAAAAAATAATGGAATTGGTGGAGAAGAATATAAGAGCAAGAGATATCATTAATGAAAAGTCCATAATTAACGCGCTTGCCGTGGATATGGCTTTGGGATGCTCCACAAATACGGTATTGCATCTTGCGGCCATAGCCAGTGAAGCGCAAACGCCTTTTGAGTTATCCTTGATAAATGAAATAAGCGGCAAAACGCCTAATTTATGCAAGCTTGCTCCCGCCGGCAAGCATCATGTGCAGGATTTGCACAGAGCGGGGGGCATATACGCGGTAATGAAAGAGCTTGCCAAGAAGAATTTAATTGATACTTCGCTGATTACGGCCACTTGCGGCACTGTTGAAGACAACCTTGCTTTTGCCAAAGTAAAGGATTATGAGGTTATTCGTCCCATAGACAAGCCTTACTCTCAAACGGGAGGCTTGGCGGTGTTGTTCGGCAACCTCGCGCCCAAGGGCTCGGTGGTTAAAAGGAGCGCGGTAGCGCCCCAAATGCTAAAATTCCGCGGAAGAGCAAGGGTTTTTAACAGCGAAGAAAACGCCATTAAAGCGATTTATGAAGGCGCCATACGCAAAGGAGATGTGGTGGTAATACGCTATGAAGGCCCCGCGGGCGGCCCCGGTATGAGAGAAATGCTTTCTCCCACCTCGGCTATTGCGGGCATGGGCTTGGATGCCGATGTGGCTTTAATAACCGACGGCAGGTTTTCGGGAGCGACCAGAGGCGCGGCTATAGGACATGTGTCTCCCGAAGCCAGAGAAGGCGGAACCATCGCTTATGTGGAAGAGGGTGATTATATCGATATCGATATCGATAATTATTCCATACAATTGGATGTAAGCGAGGAAACGCTTAACAAAAGAAGAGCGGAGAATAAGCTTAAACCTGAGCAAGAGCTTAGCGGATACCTGAAAAGATATGCCAAAATGGTTGGCTCCGCCGATACGGGCGCTTCATTTAAATATTAATTGGGAGGAAAAGCAAATATGAAACGCATAAAAATATTTGATACCACATTGCGCGACGGAGAACAGGCTCCGGGCTGCAGCATGCATTTGTCCGAAAAGATAGAAGTAGCTTTGACTTTGGAAAGACTGAAAGTTGATATTATAGAGGCGGGCTTTGCCGTTATCTCAAAAGGAGATTTTGAGTCGGTGAAAACCATAGCCGATAAAATTAAGGACTGCGCAGTCGCTTCTCTTGCAAGAGCGGTGCCCAAAGATATCGACAGCGCGTACGAAGCGCTGAAAGGAGCGGTTTCTCCAAGGATTCATGTTTTTTTGGCGACCTCTCCCATACATATGCAATATAAGCTTAAGATGACCGAAGACGAGGTTTTGCAGAAAATTAAAGACAGTGTGGGGTATGCCAAAAAGCTCATTTCCGATATCGAATTTTCGGCAGAAGACGCCACAAGGAGCGACAGGGAATTTTTAGCCAAAGCCGTATCCGTAGCCATAAAGGCGGGCGCTACCGTCATTAATATTCCCGATACGGTAGGTTATACCACCCCGTTTGAGATGTTTGATTTGATTACATATTTAAGAAACAATGTGGACGGCATCGACAAAGTCGATATATCGGTGCATTGTCATAACGATTTGGGCATGGCGGTGGCCAATTCTCTTGCCGCGGTCAGAGCGGGAGCCACGCAAATAGAAGGCGCCATGAACGGTTTGGGAGAAAGGGCGGGCAATGCCGCGCTGGAAGAGATTATTATGGCCATCCATACCAGAAGCGGTCTTTATGGCGCCGAAACCGGGATTGACACCACGCAAATCTATCGCACCAGCAAAATTATATATAATTTGTTGGGACTGCACGCTCCCATCAATAAAGCCATTGTGGGGGCCAACGCGTTCGCGCATGAAGCGGGAATACATCAGCACGGCGTATTGGCTAACAGCGAAACATATGAAATAATGACTCCCCAATCCATCGGATTGCCAAAAAACAATATGGTTTTCGGCAAGCACAGCGGCAAGCACGCCATAGAAAACCGTTTGAGGGAATTGGGACATGAAATAACCAAGGAAGAAATGGAATCTTTCTTCGAGAGATTCAAGGCTTTGGCGGATAAGAAGAAAACCATAAGTGATTTGGACTTGGAAGCTTTAATGGATTATTCCGCAAAAGATCTTTACAAGAAAGGTTATAAATTGGAAAAGTTTACCGTCAATACGGGTAATTATATTACCACAAACGCGGTAGTGGCGCTTTCTGACGAAAACGGAGTTTATGAAGAAGTGGCAATCGGTGACGGACCTATAGACGCGGCGTATAAAGCCATAGAAAAAATAGTAAAAGCTCCCGAGCATACGCTTGACGACTATGCCATTCATTCCATAACCGAAGGCAACGACGCTTTGGGCGAAGTGATTGTGAGAATAAAGTGTGGAGACAAAACCATTACGGGCAGAGGATTGTCCACGGATATTATAGAAGCGAGCTTGCTTGCTTACATAAACGGGTTAAACAAAATAATTTAGGGAGATCTTATGAAAAAGATAGAAATATTTGACAGCACTTTGAGGGACGGCGCTCAAAGCGAAGGGGTATCCTTTTCGGTACAGGATAAGCTCAATATAATAAAAACGCTTGACGAATTCGGCGTCAAATACCTTGAGGCGGGAAACCCCGGCTCCAACCCCAAAGACATAGAGTTTTTTGAAAGGGCGGCAAAAACTAAATTACGAAACGCCGTATTATGCGCTTTCGGCAGCACCAGAAGAAAGAACTTAAAGGTAGAGGAAGACTGCAACGTATTGTCGCTGTTTAAAGCCGATACGCCGGCGGTTGCCATTTTCGGCAAAAGCTGGGATTTGCACATTACAAATATACTAAAAGCCACGTTGGACGAAAATCTTGAGCTTGTTTACGACACCCTTAAGTTTTTCAAAAATAAGGGTAAAGAGGTCATTTTTGATGCCGAACATTTTTATGATGGTTATAAAGCCAATCCCGAATACGCCATAAAAGTGCTTGAAGCGGCCGTCGCCGCGGAAGCGGACGCTCTTTGCTTATGCGACACCAATGGCGGTTGCTTCCCCGATGAAATTTATAGCATAACCCGCGAGGTAGCTCAAAGATTTCCCGATATGAAGCTGGGCATACATTGTCATAACGATACGGGCTGCGCGGTGGCGAATTCCATGGTGGCGGTAGAAGCGGGAGCAAGCCAAGTGCAGGGCACCTTTATCGGGATAGGGGAAAGATGCGGAAACGCCGATCTCAGCGTTATCATCCCCAACCTTCAATTAAAGAAGGGTTATAAGTGTGTCGACGGCGATTTGTCCACGCTTAAGGATATAACTTTACGGTTATACGAAATAACCAATCTTATTATGCCGTCCAACAAACCGTATGTGGGAGTAAGCGCCTTCGCGCATAAAGGCGGAATGCATATAGACGGCGTTATCAAGTGCCCTCATTCGTTTGAGCATGTTCAGCCCCAAGCGGTGGGCAACAAAAGAAGATTCCTTATGAGCGAAGTGTCGGGAAGAACAACGGTTCTTGCCAAAATAGCCAGCATAGCGCCCGAGCTTACCAAGGATTCTCCTCAAACCGCCGCGATAGTGGAGAGAATAAAGGAATTAGAGCATGAAGGCTATCAATTTGAAATGGCCGACGCCAGCTTTGAATTGGTTGTGCTGCATATATTGAATAAATTCAAACCGCATTTCAAATTGAACATGTACAAAACAAGCGGGGAATATCCTTGCCCCGACGGCGAAATGAGCGCTTATGCCATGCTTAAGATAGAAGTTGACGGAGCCAAAGAAACGGTGGCTTCTTTGGGAAACGGTCCCGTAAACGCATTGGACCAAGCGTTGAGAAAAGCTTTAAGCGTATTCTATCCCGAGCTCAAAAAAGTGCATTTGACGGACTATAAAGTGCGCGTGCTTACCGCGGAAAAAGCCACTGCCGCAAAGGTAAGGGTTTTGATTGAAAGCACTAACGGCGAAGACGTATGGACAACGGTGGGCGTGTCTACGGACATAATCGAGGCAAGCTGGAAAGCTTTGGTGGATTCAATAGAATATATTCTGTATAAAAAAGAGGTGAAATAATGGGAATGACAATGACGCAAAAAATCCTTGCCGCCCATAGCGGAAGAGAGTATGTTAAGAAAGGCGAGCTTGTTATGGCCGACCTGGATTTGGTTTTGGGTAACGACGTTACCTCTCCTGTGGCAATAAAAGAATACCGCAAAGCGCAATGCGCCCAAATTTTCGATTGCGACAAAATAGCCTTGGTCATGGACCATTTCACCCCCAATAAGGATATTAAATCAGCCGAGCAAGTTAAGCTGGTAAGGGAGTTTGCTTGCGAAAAAAAGATAAAAAACTTTTTTGACGTGGGGGAAATGGGAGTGGAGCATTCATTGCTGCCCGAAAAAGGTCTGGTCGTAAGCGGGGATCTTGTTATCGGAGCGGACAGCCATACATGCACTTACGGCGCTTTGGGAGCGTTTTCGACAGGAGTGGGCTCTACCGACATGGCTTGCGGCATGGCTTACGGCAAGGCTTGGTTCAAAGTTCCGGGCGCGATTAAGTTCAATCTTAAAGGCAAGCTGAGAGGGTATGCGTCGGGGAAGGACGTAATTCTTCACATAATTGGAATGATAGGGGTGGACGGCGCACTGTACAAGTCCATGGAATTTTGCGGCGAGGGCGTAAAAAATCTGACCATGGACGACCGCTTTACCATATGCAACATGGCCATAGAGGCGGGCGCCAAGAACGGCATATTCCCTGTGGACGAAAAGACAATGCAATATATAAAGGAACACAGCAAAAAAGAACCCCGAATTTTTGCCGCCGACGAAGACGCCGAATATGACGAGGTATACGACATAGATTTAGACAAAATCCAGCCTACGGTGGCGTTTCCTCATTTGCCGTCCAACACAAGGACATTCGACCAAATAGGAGATATAAAGATAGACCAAGTGGTAATCGGCTCTTGCACTAACGGAAGATTTTCGGATTTTGAAGCGGCGCATAAAATCTTGAAAGGGAAAAAGGTCAAAAAAGGAGTGAGAGCGATTATAATTCCTTCCACGCAAAAGATTTATCTGGACATACTCAAAAAAGGCTTTATAAAAGACTTTATTGAAGCCGGCTGCGTGGTGTCCACGCCCACATGCGGGCCATGTTTGGGCGGGCATATGGGCATCCTTGCAAAAGGCGAAAGGTGCGTGGCCACGACCAACAGAAATTTTGTAGGCAGAATGGGGCATCCCGAAAGCGAAGTATATCTCGCCAGCCCCGCGGTGGCGGCGGCGTCTGCTTTGACCGGAAAGCTGAGCTTGCCCTCACAACTTTAATATATAAGGAGAAAGGATATGAAGATTAAAGGAAAGGTAATTAAATACGGCGACAATATTGATACTGACGTAATAATACCGGCAAGACATCTTAACACTTCCGACCCCAAAGAGCTTGCCGCCCATTGTATGGAAGATTTGGACAAAACTTTTGTGAAAAGAGTTAAAGAAGGCGATATAATGGTGGCGGGGAATAATTTTGGCTGCGGCTCTTCAAGAGAGCATGCCCCCATAGCCATAAAAGCGTCCGGCATAGCCTGCGTGGTTGCCAAAAGCTTTGCCAGAATTTTTTACCGCAACGCCATAAACACCGGACTTCCCATTATAGAGTATGACGGCGACATAGACGAAAACGATATTCTGGAAATTGATTTCGCCAAAGGAGAAATAATTAATATAACAAAGAATAAAACGGGAACTTTTTCGCCTTTTCCGGAGTTTTTGCAAAACATAATCAATAAAGGCGGATTGCTGGCTTCTTTGAAGGAGGGAAATTAATGGATATTAAACTCGCGGTAATCCACGGCGACGGCATAGGCGTGGAAATAATAGATGCGGCGCTACGGGTGTTGAACGCCGTTGCGAAAAAAAGGAAACATAATATTCAATACGAATATGTTTGCGCGGGCGGGCGCGCCATCGACAAATACGGAGCGCCTTTGCCGGACGAGGAATTAAACAAATGCCTTAAAAGCGACAGCGTTTTGCTGGGAGCGGTGGGAGGCCCGAAATGGGATACCTTACCCGGGCATTTGAGACCCGAAAGGGCGCTTTTGGGAGTGAGAAAGGAGCTGGATCTTTTCGCGAATATCAGGCCCGCCAAGCTTTTGCCCATATTAAAGAACGCTTGTCCCTTAAAAAAGGAGATTGCGGATAAAGGCTTTGATATGGTAATTATCAGAGAGCTTACGGGCGGTATTTATTACGGCAAAAGAGGACGAAGCGAAGATGGCGACACCGCTTACGACACCGAAATATACAGCCGCGAGGAGGTCAGAAGAATAGCCAAGCTGGCGTATGAGATCGCCATGGGCAGAAAGAAACGGCTGATCAGCATAGACAAGGCGAATGTTCTGGAAAGTTCGAGATTGTGGAGAGAGACCGTGCATGAGCTTAATAAAGAATATCCCGAAGTGGAAGTAACCGATATGCTTGTTGACAATGCCGCCATGCAGCTTATAAAAAATCCCGCGCAATTTGATGTGGCGGTTACAAGCAATATGTTCGGAGACATTCTTTCGGACGAAGCTTCTCAGATTACGGGCTCTATAGGGCTGTTGCCTTCGGCGTCGCTTGGAAAAGGCGGAAGGGGCATGTATGAGCCTATCCACGGTTCGGCGCCCGATATCGCGGGCAAGGATATAGCCAATCCCATCGCCACCATATTAAGCCTTGCCATGATGTTTGAGTATTCTTTTGGGCTTAAAAAAGAGGCTGATGATATAGAAAACGCCGTAAACGCGGTATTGGAAAAAGGCTACAGGACCATAGACATCCTCGACAACGGCACTCGCCCTCTGGGCACAAAGGAAATGACTCAAAAAATAATAGAACATCTTTAATTAAGAGCAAAAACAGCAGTTTTTTGACAGCCGAAAGGCTGTTTTTTTGTTGAAAAAAATTTGCCTATATTTTTTCTTGATATGCGTTAAAAAAAAGAATATAATACCACTATACAAAAAATAAGGAGGGAATATGCAAGCAATATTGGAAGTAGAAAACGTTACTAAAGTATATAAACGGTACGCAAAACCCGATATCAAGGCTGTGGATAATGTTTCGTTCAAAGTTTTTCCCGGAGAAGTGGTTGGTTTTTTAGGCCCCAACGGAGCCGGCAAGAGCACGGCAATAAAATTGATTACGGGGATAGCCAATCTCACTGCGGGCAAGATTTCAATAATGGGATATGAGATTGAGGGCGAGGATCTTGGTTTGTTTACCAATTTCAGATACGCCAAACGGAAATATACCGAAGAGCAAATGGACGCGCTGCTGTCCGCCGCCAACGAGTACCTGAAATCAGCTCAAGAAAGCGTAAATAAAAGCCGTTTATTTTATATGACCGGCATTGATCCCGTGTATGAAGCAAAAGGTTATATCAAGGCTTTGGAGTATATAAAGAAGAATAAACTATACAATGAAGAAATAACCATATACAGCAACCTTAATTTATTCAGCGATAAATCCGCCGAAGGGTTTATGAAAGGCTCTTTTTCCATTTTGCTTACTATCATGATGATGTATGCCGTTGTTGTGGGAGCGGGCAGCTATGCCCATGAAATGAGAACGGGAACGCTAAAAATGATGTTTATGCGTCCTATCACAAAAAACAAGCTGACTACGGCAAAACTATTAGCGGCGCTCACAATGGTAACGGCGCTTTTATTGGGCATTACGGGAATATCTTATTTGTACGGACTGGTCAGGTTTGGCCCCGATTTCGGACAAAAGATTGTGGTCGTGTTTAACGCGTCCAAAGCGTTTGTTGCAAATAACGGCTTATTGCTGTTTATGAATATAATGTTCGGACTATTGCAAGCTTGCGCCATGTGCGTATTTGCTTTTGCGCTGGGAACAATAACCAGAAACAGAATATTCGCTTTGTCTATGGGAATCGTATTGAACCTTGGCATACTTTCGTCAATATTGTCGCTGCTGGGCATTGGGAGATTTTTATTTACTACAAACGCTAACCTCGGCATATATTTCGGCATTACTTCCAGCATTCCCATGGGCGGCAATTTCTTTTTGGCGTTGTCTTTGTTGCTTGCGTATTTGGCGGTAATGCTTGCGGGAACGTATATTGTTTTCAATAAAAAGGATATTGCGTGATGAATACCAAACAAAAGACCATAAGGTTTATGGCGAGGACGGCGGTGATAGCGGCGCTGTATGCGCTTATTACCATAGCTTTGCCGCCGCTTTCTTACGGCCCTTTGCAATTTAGGGCGGCGGAAAGCTTAACTTTGCTGCCTATCTTGTTTGCGGAGGCTATTCCCGGATTAAGCTTGGGCTGCTTAATAGCCAATATATTTTCCCCATATGGTTGGTACGATATGCTTTTCGGAACGCTGGCTACCTTGATAGCCGCTTGTTTAACGAGAGCAATAGCGGTCAACCGTAAATGGTTCGGCAAGCACAGCGAGCTTATGCCCGTCTTTGCCGCCTTTCCTCCTATTTTCATTAATGCGCTTATTCTGCCTTTAATGTGGTATTTGTTTATGGGGGATAAAGGCTATTTTATCAATATGTGGACAATCCTCGCCACTCAATCGGCGGTAATTTTTATACTCGGTTTGCCGCTTTATTACGGCATCAAGAAAACGGGGATACATCTTAAATAAAGTAGTAATTTTGTTGTTTGTATATTAGTGTAAATAAAAGAAAAAGAGTTTTTGGTTTTTATAAAGTAAGAAATTGAGAGATGGTTGTTTTGGTGGAGGTGCGGGGAGTTGAACCCCGGTCCTTATGATATCAAGAATGACTTTCTACATACTTATACTGTTGTTAAGTGTCGCGTCAAAAAGGTCAACAGTCAAACCTTTTATCCGCCTAAGTCTTTAATTCAATACTGCCTTACAAGACTACTCAGGCGTATCGTACCCTACTAACGACGCCCTGCTTCCGAGCGTAGGACTTCGGAGAGGACGGCAACCTTACGCGGCTGCTAATTGCAGACTTCTGTTGTCAGCGTTTGATTTTAAGTTTCCGTTTTTACGAAGACGAGCCTTCGGTATGCTTATCATTCCCCATACTCACAAGTCGAATCCAAAACACCCCCATATCCATATTATATCGTATCGGGATATATATTATATGCTTAGCAAAAGCTTTTGTCAACCGTTAAGGATGTTGTTGCATGCGGTCATAAGTCAATTGCATTATATAGTATTTTTCTCACATAATAAAATTATATAAGGAGGAAAAATGTACAGAATAAGCAATATTATGACCAAAGATATTATTACGGTGGATGTGGAAGACAGTTTGTATCAGGCTGCTAAGCTTATGAAGCAATACAATATCGGATTTATTCCGGTATTGGACGGAGATGTTTTGGCGGGAGTGGTGACGGACAGGGATCTTGTGGTAAGAGGTCTTGCCGAAAATAAATCGGAGAAAGCCAAAATAAAGGAAGTAATGACTGAGCAATGCATAGCCGTTCATCCTGATACTACGGTAGACGAAGCCGTGCAAATAATGTCCGAAAACAAAATCCGCCGTCTTTGCGTGGTGGAGAACAATAAATTGGCGGGCATTTGCGCAATCGGAGACATCGCGGTAAAGAGCAAACTTCTGAATGACGCCGGCAGAGCGCTTAACGACATATCTTCTCCGACACGGCAACAAGTATCGGGAAGAGGCTAAATAAAATTATTTTTGCTGTTTGCAAGCAGTATCATAAGAGCCTTAAGGGGCTCTTTTTGTTAGGCGTAGCACACCTTAAGCTCTTCAAGCCGGGATTTCAAAAGCGCTACCACATCTTCGGGAGCGGTTACCCTCAATTTATCTCCAAACAAGAAGCACCAAGAAAAGAAAGTAGGGCTTAATCTTACATTGACGGTAACACTGAATTTGTTATCGTCAACCTTGGTCAGCTCAATGTCCTCGCCGAATTTGTCCAAAACCATGTTGACCATAGAATTATCGGCAAGCAAGGTAACGCTTTGTTGCTCCCCGCCATACATATGGAATACTTCTTTCTTGTATTCGTTCAAATCAAAACTGCTTATGCATTCATGTTCGGCAATGGGATCGTCTTCCATTTCGACATCCAACATTCTGTCAACGCGGAAGCTGATAATATTGCGGTACTTGTCGGTGCAACAAATGAGATAATAATTTTCTTCGGAAAGCAATAATTCAATGGGATTGACCACATACCTTTCCCCTTCTTTTCGGAAAATCTTTGATCCGTCAAGGCCGTAATCAAAATACTTGAAGGACACTTTTTTGCCCGCTTGCAAGCAATTATGTATGGTGTCGGTGTTGTAAAAAATTCGTTCGTTGGTGTGTTTGACGGTATTAATGCTGCTCATATTCTTTTTTAACTCCTCCCCTAATTTGGTTCCCGCAAGATCGGCTATTTTATCTATCAGCTGTTTGGTTTTGCGTTCGGTTATGAATTTTGCCGATTGCACTGCGTCCATTAAAATTCTTAGCTCCGCCAAATCGAAAGGTCTTTCCGCAATCCAGTACTTGTTGCTTTTTTTGCGCTCTTTAAAAATTTCATAACCGATACTGTTCAAAAATTTAATGTCTTCATACAGGGTTTTTCGGTCAACGGGTATTCCTCTTTCGTTAAGCTTGGAGATTAGTTGTTTTGTTGTCAGAGAGCAAGTTTCGTGACTTTCGTTTCTCAAGATATCAAGCAAATACAGCAATTTGGCTTTTTGATTTTTTTCTTTCGCCATACTCCCACCTCATAGAAAAACGGATGTAATGTATTCATATTATAACATATTTGATTAAAAATAAAGGTTTTATTGCAAGTATTATGATTTTTATTGTAATTTATTGTCTAATAAAGTAGAATATAACTAATATCAGAATTAGGGGAGGAAATTATGAGAGTCGTCAAATTCAATTTGGCGCTTGCAATTGTTTTTGCAATAGCGTCTTTTCTCTTTTTTATGATAACACCCGATGAAAACAATGCCAAGGCCGCGGCATATCACAGCATAGTTTTTGAGGACGAGGTTGAAGAATGCGTCATATATTTTTTTCGAGACGGGAATATTGTCAAGACACAAAAGTATTACAATCCTTCCAAAATCGATTTTGGCGAAGAAATTACCGACATAGTTTTTTACTCAATAAAAAATAATCACGAGTATGAAATAAAAATATACGGCGACTATCAAAAATTAGTCAAGCAAAAGGAATACGACATTGATTATAAAAAGCGCGCCACCGTATATATCAGAAAGAAAAGCTATAAAGTAACCATAAATCTTGACGGCGGACAAGCTGACGATTATGAAGAAATTCAGTGGGTTAAGTCGGGCGAAAGCGCCGTAATGCCGCAGAATGTAACAAGGGAAGGATTTATATTTGACGGATGGGATAAAAGTTTTGACGACATAAGAAGCGATGTGGAGATAACCGCCTTATACCAAATCGCGCCCATAATTAAACATAATGTTACGTTTGTTGTTGACGGCGATATATACAATGAAGAAATAGACCAAGGCGGGCAAATAGAATATGAAAAATTTGATTGGTTCCCGCCTCAAAAAGAAGGGCATGATTTCATACATTTTTATTGCGGGGATAATCCTTTAATTGAATACAAACAACCTGTAGCTGAAGATATTACGTTAACCGCTTATTTTCTTCCGTCTTATTATAGACTGTCATTTTATTTGCCTAATCAAAGCTTATTGAACGAATATTATATTGAAAGAGGTCGGTCCGCTGAAAATATTATCCCTCCTCAGCATGAAAGGTATATTATTTACGGATGGCGGCGACAGGACGATACCGAATTTGATTTTGCCATGCCTTTAACGGAAGATACCGATGTATACGCCCATTGCGTTTTAGCTTGTTATGTTTCTTTCCGTTTGGGGGAAGAAGAGCTTTTCAGAACAAAAATACCCGTGGGCGAAAGCGTGGAAGAATATACTCTTGACAGCCAAGAATACGGATATTTACTGGGATGGAAAACCCAAGCCGATGGGAAATATTTTGATTTTCAAACCAAAATATATGAAGATTTAATCTTAATGGCGGATGTGGCTTGGGAAATATGCTTGGTCAATTATTATGTATATTCTACCAATGAATTGTATTTCAGCATGAAGATAGCTCAAGGCGGCTTGGCGGCGGATATTGAACCGCCCCAATCCAATCAAGATTTTATCGGTTGGCAGTTATGCTCGGATAAGAATGAAAACTTTAATTTTGATAACGCAATAACGGAAGACATAAATCTTTACGCAATATATCAAAGCGACATTGTAACGGTGAATATCAATTTGGACGGCGGACAGGCGGATAATTTTTTTGCCTGTCAAACAATAAAGAAAGGAAAGAACGCCGTTGTTCCCCAAAATGTAAGGAAAGAAGGCCATATATGGATAGGTTGGGACAAAGGGGAAAGCGCTTTTTACGGAATTACGCAATCATTAGTTATTACCGCCGTTTATGAAATTCAAAAATTCACCGTAAAGTTTTTTATTGACAACACAAAAGGAATATTGATAAACAAGGAGGCTTGTCTGCACCAAGCGCTCAGCTTCGATGTGAATTATAACGCCGCAATATGGGATTTTGCCCAAATTGACGAATATGACGAAAATAAGCTTAACGATGTCAATTACAAAGGCTTTATGCTCAAAGAAGGGCATGAATTTTTGTATTGGCATGAACAGGGCAAATCGACAGCCTTTGATATAAATACGCTTGTGGTATCGGACATAAACTTATACGCAAAAACCAAGGTAAAAGAATATAATGTCATTTTATTTCATGAGGACGGCAGGACGGATTTTATTGTGGAACACGGTTTGCAAATTGTGCTGCCGCCTGATTTTTTCGTGGAAGGCTATTATTATGAATGGTATGAAGACAGCGCCTTTTCCCTTTTATGCGATTTAACGACCCCAGTAAAGCGGCATATTACCGCTTATGGAAGGCGATTAAAACAAAAATTCAATATTACGTTTACGCTTTTGATAGAAGAAGAAAGCCTGAATTATTATAATCATGTCGCGGAATATGAAGATATTATCAATCCGCCCCAAGAAATTGATGGATATTCCGTTTGCTGGTTCAAAGACGATATGTTTGACGAAATATTTGATTTCTCAGCGCCCATAAAGAATGATACGCAAATTTACGGATATGCCTTTCCCAAAGAATATACGGTAATAATAGACTTAAAAGCTTACGGCAAAGAAGATTTGGAAATCAAGATAAAATACAATCGTCCCATTATTTTAGAAATGCTAAGTATACACGGATATACGCACGACGGGAAGTATTTGGACGACAATCAAGCGCCTTTTGAATTGACTGTTATGCCGGCAAGGGATTTGACGCTGTATCCCGTTTTGAGCAAACAAATATTCCAAATAGAGTTTTTTGTCAATGACCAAAGAGTAAACTTAATGGAAGCGGAATTTCTTGAAGAAATAAATCTTCCCCGAATGGAAGATACGGAGCGGCAATGGTTTTATTGCTGGGTAGACAATGAAGGAGCCGAATATAAAGACAATAAATACAAGGTTGTCGATAATATTGTTTTTTACGCGCGATATATCGACAAAAATGTTTACCGCGTAAGATTTCTTCATGGGCAAGACCTTTTGAAAGAAACATTTGTCATCGAAGGAAACCAAGTTGAAGAATTTATGGGCGCCAAGATCGAAGGCTATGCCTTGGAAGGATGGTATGGCGACAGCGATTATGGTTCTCCGTTTGATTTTACAAGCCCGATAACACAAGATATCGATATTTACGGGAAATTCAACAGAATAATATTGAAGGTAATTCTTTATGCGGACAATGATAAAATTGAAAAAGAAATACCATATGGAGAAAGTTTGAATTGCCGCGTTAACAAAGAAGGACATGCTTTTATGGGCTGGTATTTAGACAGGGATTTCAATACCAAATACGATGAAAATGTTGTTACAAGAGATTTGGAGCTGTACGCAAGATATGATATTAACATTTATTCGGTGACTTTTTATGACGGTGAAGAAATAATCGCCGTTCAAAATATCCCCTATGGCGGTTATGCCCATGAAATCAGCGTCGACAAAGAGGGTTATGACTTTTTGGGTTGGTATTTTTGCTTAGAATTCCAATCGGAGGCGGATGTTTTTAATATTCCCGTAGAAAGCGATTTGAATGTATACGCCGACACAAGCTTAAGAAGCCATACGGTTATTTATCTTTTAGAAGGTAAACAATATCATTGTCAGCAATTAAAATATGGCGCAAAGGCCGAAGCCCCCATTGTTGAGGTTGAGGGTTATAAACCGGTTGATTGGTATATTGACGGCGACTGCCGCCACCCTTTTGATTTTGCCAATCATCTAATAAAAAAGGATACGGTTATTTACGGAAAGCTGGAAAAATTGGAGTTTTGCGTGTTGTTTTTGGGGTTGAACGATAAAGTAATATGCAGTCAACTGATTGAATACGGTCAAAGCGCCACATTGCCCGACAGCGAATTATGTCAAGAAGAAGGTTTTGTTTTTGCGGGCTTCGACAGTAACAATCTTAAAGTGTATGAGGACAGACAAATCCGCGCCAGATATTTAAGCGTTAAATATGTGGACATGCACGGAAACGTTTTGAACGGCAGTTCCGCGCCCGCGGAAGAGGGATATATTTTTGTGGGCTGGGAGGAAGAAATAACTCAGGACAGCATAATATATAAACCTGTTTATCAGAAAACGGAAAAAGCGGAAAGAATATATCAGCCCAAAGTTGACAAAAAGGCGTTGATTTTTATGGCAATAAAGCTGCTGCCTATGCTTGCCATGATTGCTTTTGTCATTTTTATGGCTATAAAAACCAGAAGAATGAGAAAGCGATAAACTTATAAACCTATGTACATAATCTTGTTTTATGGTATAATATCATTAATATTCAGGATAAGGAGCTTTTTGTATGCACAACAAAATTTATGAGCAATGGTTGAAAAGCGTCAGAGAAGAGCAAAAACAAGAGCTTATTGCCATAAAAGGGAAGGAAAAAGAGATAATCGAACGCTTTTGTTTGCCGTTGGCATTCGGAACGGCGGGCATGAGGGGAGAAGTGGGGATGGGCACATTCAGAATGAATGAGTACACCGTCAAAAGAGCCACTTTGGGGCTGGGGAGATTTATTTGCTCTCTGGGCGAAGACGCTAAGCAAAAAGGGGTCGTTATTTCTTATGACACAAGAAGATTTTCTTTTGAATTTGCCATGGCCTCGGCAAAGGTATTATCCGGATTGAAAATAAAAGCGTATATTTTTGAGGATGTGCGGCCCGTTCCCATGTGTTCTTACGCCATAAGAAAATTGGGGGCGGTCGCGGGCATAATGATTACGGCCAGCCACAATCCCAAAGAATATAACGGCTATAAGGTTTACGGCGACGACGGAGCGCAGATGTCTCCCGAAAACACTGAAAAAGTGGTAAAATTTATCGACGAAATAGAAGATTATTTCAATATCCCCGAAGATAGCGTAGAAACCGAAGAGATAAAAGGCAAAGACAATATCGCCATTAATAAATATATTACCGTAATCGGCAAAAGCTTGGATGAAAGCTATTACCAAGAAATAGAGAAATTAACGCTGTCTCCCGAGGAAGTAAAAAAACACGGCAAGAATATAAAACTTGTTTATACTCCCATACACGGTTCGGGATATAAGCCCGTAACCGCTATATTCGAAAGAATGGGCATAAACGCCTCTATTGTGGAACAGCAAAAATATCCCGACACCGAGTTTTCCACGGTTTCCGTTCCAAATCCCGAAAACGCGGACGCGCTTAAACTGGGAATAGAATTAGGCAACCAAATAGGGGCGGACGTGGTAATGGGAACCGATCCCGATTGCGACCGCATGGGGATTGCCGTCAGGAATACAAGCAATAATGAATTTACTCTATTAAACGGAAATCAAATAGGGGTTTTATTGCTTGATTATATACTCAGCAGATTGAAGGACATGAACAAGCTTCCCCATAACGGAGCCATAGTCAAAACAATAGTTACCACCACGCTGGCGGACAAAATCGCCGAAAGCTTTGGAATAAAGGTCTTTGACGTGTTGACGGGCTTTAAGTTTATAGGCGAAAAAATAAAAGAGTGGGAACAAACTAAAGAATATACGTTTATATTTGGGTATGAGGAAAGCTACGGATATTTGAGGGGAACGCACGCAAGAGATAAAGACGCGGTAGTGGCGAGCATGCTGACGGCGGAAATGGTTTGTTATTATGAAAGCAAAGGCTTAAGCTTGTACGACAGGCTTATGGAGATTTATCAAAAATACGGTTATTATTGCGAAGAAAACTCCAGTATCGTCTATAAGGGCGTAGAGGGAATGAAGACCATGTCCGAGGTCATGCAAAGATTAAGGCAAACGCAGCTAAAATCAATAGCGGGCGAAGAGATCATATATACCGCCGATTATAATATCGGAAAAATTAAATATTCTGGCGGAGGGGAGGAAGACATTACTCTTCCCAAAACCAACGCTTTGTATTATGCTTTGAAGGATAAGCAATTTATATGCATCAGACCGAGCGGAACAGAGCCCAAACTGAAAATATATGTTCTTTGCCGCGATACCGACGCCGTAACGGTTAAACAAAAAGCCCAAAAAATAATGGCGGCGGTAAAGGATATACTATAATATGAAATTAAAGCATAAAAAAATTGTCAACCGAGCAATAGTCGTAGCTGTTTTGGCTACGCTTATTGTTATATTGTCGCTGTTGAAGACAAACGCGTTTATAAGAGAATATGTTTTTGTAAGGGGATGGTCAAGAGCGTATATCTATTTGGCAAGCAATATTACATCGGTATTCCCGTTTTCCGTTTTTGAGGTTTTGATTTATTTAATAATAATAACCTTGATTTGGTTAATCGTGAGGTGGAGCAGGCTGTTAAGCCGCAGGAAAGGAACCAAGGTAGCCAAAGAAGCCATGAATTTATTAATCGCTCTAATGGTCGTGATATTGCTGTATACCTCCACCGCTTCTTTTTCTTATTACAGAGATCCCCTTCCTTTGCCGTTATATCAAGGAGAGCAATTAAATGAGCAGCAAACCGAGGAGATTATCAGATATCATTTTGACGAATTCAGAAAAGCAAGCGACATGGTGAAAAGGGACGATAAAGGCAAGGTTGTTTTGCCTTATTCTTTCAGCGAATTGAATGAAATATTGATTGCGGAGTACAAAAGGATAGGCTCTTTGAACGGCTATTTGATGGAATATACTCCTCGCGTTAAAAAGATTGGAGCAAGCATGGTCATGAACTATCAAGGCTTTACAGGGGTGGCCGTAACGCCGACGGGAGAGGCCAATATTAATAAACACACCCCCGTTAATTACCTGATTTTGACCATGGCGCACGAATTGGCGCACATAAAAGGCATAATGAATGAGAATGAAGCAAATCTTATCGCGTATTATCTTGCGTTGACCAGCGATAACATATATTTGAAATACGCCGGCTATATGTATACCGCGGGGCGGCTGCTGGAAATGGCTTATTTCGCCTTTGATCCAGAAAAATTTAGCGAAATGTGCAAGCTTTATCCCGAACAGGCGGATAAGGAATATGAAATGGAATTGTCCTTTTGGGATCAATTCGTCAGCCCGTTGGAAAAAATCAGCGAATTTATTAACGATTTATATTTAAAATCGTCAGGGCTTGAAGAGGGAACGGGAAGCTATATCGATTCCAGCGAAAAGGAAGTTATAATAAACCCTGAAACGGGAAATTATGAATATGTTATGGTGGAATATTCTCCCATGCAGAAAGCGTTAATAGAAATATATTTGGCAAACAAATAACCATTTTTTGGGAGGTATAAATGAAAAATATCGAAAAAGACAAAGTTTTGAAACTGGCCGACCTTGTAGATTATCACGAGGGACAAATAGTCAGCAAAACTTTGGCGCAAAACAGTCATGTAAGCATAACGCTGTTTTCGTTTTCAGAGGGAGAGGAAATAAGCGAACATGAATCCAACGGCGACGCTATGGTAACGGTGCTGGACGGAACGGGCAAGTTTACGGTAGGCGGCAAAGAGCGAATAGTGAAAGCGGGAGAAACCCTTATCATGCCCGCGCAAGCGCCCCACGCCGTTTTTGCTTTGCAGAATTTCAAAATGATTTTGACAGTCGTGTTTTGATGAAAGCGAAGAACTTGCGCACCCGACGGCTGATTCTGCGGCCGTTCAAAAGAAGGGACGCAAAAAAGATATTTGTTAATTGGGCAAGCGACGATGAAGTCGCAAAATATATGATTTGGAACACTCATCGCAATATTGCCCAAACCAAGCTTTTTGTAAAGAAGGTCATCAAAGACTATAAATTCAATCCGCACCATTGGATAATAACCCTTAATGAAAACAAGGAAGTTATCGGAAGCATCGGCGTAACATGTATTGACAGCCAAACCACAAAAGGCGAAATCGGTTATTGCTTAAGCCGAAAATATTGGAATAAGGGCATAATGTCCGAGGCGCTTAAAGCTGTAATCGATTATTTGTTTAATGAAAATAAATTTCAAGAGATAACGGCTAAGCACCATATTGACAACATAGCTTCGGGACGCGTTATGCAAAAATGCGGAATGAGTTTTGTGGGGAAATCGCATACATATTTCAACAAGACCAAGCAAGATATTATAGTGTGCGATTACAAAATAAGCCGCGACGGCCATGAATTTACAAAGAAGTAAAATATTATCACAAAATTGTTTACAAAGTGTTTTTTGCGGTGTATATTATATGGTAGAAGCTTTTTTAGGCGGAGCTTTCAATAAACCGCAAAGGTGGAAAGAATGAAGACAGCGTTAAAAATATTTATTGTCGTAATAATCATATTGTTAATTTTCTTTATTACCGTTTTGTTCTTGATTGATTTTGATTTCGACAATCTTTTTTATAAAGATAAAGATTACCAGTACAAAGAAGATGTTTTTGATTTTAACGCTAAAGAAATTGCGGTGGAAGCCGAAAACAGACTGGTAAAGTTTGAGCCGTCTTCGGACAATAGGATTAAGGTCGCGTATTACGAATCCTCAAAAGACACTGTGGACGCAGCGCAAAAGAACGATAAACTCAGCGTTTATAATAGAGACAGAAAAAGAAGATGGTTTGTTTTCGACTTTGTATCCGCAAATGTAAGAACAATAACAATATGGCTGCCCCAAAGCTTTGAAGGCGATATAAATGTGGAAACCTCAAACGGAAGCATAACTCTTGACGATATAGGAACCTTGGGCGAATTGGATTTAACCACTTCCAACGGCAAAATAACTTTGGAAAAACTGAGCGCCAAGCAAGAAATCAAGCTGAGCACTTCCAACGGCAACATAAACATAAAAAATGTGTCTTGTTATAGCGAAATTAACGCTTCGACCAGCAACGGGAAACTGAATATCGAAAAAATGATGGCAAGCAGATTTGACGGAAGAACTTCAAACGGAAAAGTTATCATGAAGGACATAAATTGCAACAATATAAAAGCTCACTCTTCAAACGGTTCCATAACTTTACACGCAAACGGCAATAAAGACGATTTTGAAATAAGGGCGCATACCAATAATTTCGACAAAATAACATTGGATGAAATCAGGATTTATCCCGGAGTCATAAACGAAGGAAAAGCTTATCGCATTGATTTATCGACATCCAACGGCGATATCGAAATAAAATTTATTTAACGTTACTTTTTCTTTTGTTTTTTGAGGCGCTTATGAGTAAGCGCCTCTTTTTTAACGTTTTGCCACAATAAAATTATCTTCCACAAGCAACCAGTTTTGCGGGAAATCATAAGATAATTTCCAATAACTGACGCCTCGCAAATTCAATCGCTTCATTAAATCAAATTTGGCCTGAATGCTTCTGGCATCTTCAAACCAAACAATATGCCTTCTTCCTTCGCCGTCAACGTAATTAAAAAACGGAGCTTGAGCGTTATAGTCATAAGATATGGCCGCATTGTTTTGCGCGGCTATCTCAATCGCTTGTTGAGGGCTTATGGCGCGGGCAAAAGTTTGTCCTCTTACAAACGGCAGCGTCCAATCGTAGCCGTATAGGTTTTGGCCCATCATAATCTTGTAAGCGGGCATTTCCGTCAAAGCGTATTGAAGCACTTGTTCCACCGGACCGATAGGCGAAACGGGCATGGGCGGACCGCCCGAAAATCCCCATTCGTATGTCATGATTACCACAAAATCCACAACGGCGCCTATATCCCCGTAGCTGTGAGCTTCATACCATTGCCCCGGCTGGGTGGCGCTTGTTTTGGGCGCAAGCGCCGCTGATACCAGCATGCCTTCGGCGTGCAATCGTTGCACGGCTTTAGCTAAGAATTCGGAATATTGCTGACGCAAATCCACGGGTATAAATTCAAAATCAAAATGCGCATCGGAAAAGATGTTTCCCGTTTGGCGCGCGGTCGCGATTATATTATCGATTAAAGTGTCTTGAATGTCGGGATTGGAAAGAATGGCCCCGGCAAGCTCTCCGCTGAAGCCCTCTCCTTCGATATTGGTTATTACCATCATTAAGGTGGTGTTGTTTTGGGAGGCTATTTGCGGCAGCCCGTCAAGAGGCATGGGCGTTAAGCTGCCGTCTCGATTGGCGCGGTAGCTGAAAGGGGCAAGATAAGTTAAGAGGGAAGCGGTTTCGCGGGCCGTTTGCAGCAATTGGGGGCTGACGGCGCTGCCCGTAGGCTCTATGTAAGCGTTTATTTCCGCTCTTGTCTTGGCTTTGGGCGGTATATAAATCCTTATGCCTACCTGTAAAATAGAGTTCAAAGCGATATTGTTAATTCTGGCAAGCTCTATGTAATTTATCCCGAAGCGCCGACCTATCGACCATAGGCTGTCTCCCGGCCTTGTCCAATAATATTGTCCCGTAATGGGAATTACTATTGTTTGTCCCACAACCAATCTGTTGGGATCGGGCAATTCATTTGCTTGTTGGATGGCGTTAACCGAGGAATTGAAAGCTTGGGAAATATTCCACAGCGAATCCCCCGGTCTTATTACATAAATTTGCATACTTCACCTCATTCATTTAATATATTAATTAATATGACGGCATATGGCTTTTTGTTAATGCGCAAGCATTGACTTAAGGTGTTTGTTATGATAATATCTTGGTGAGATCACGCTTTATGAGCATAGTTTGGCTGGATTATTTCAATACTTAACAATAAGGATATAAAATGAGAAAAAAATTCTTAGCGGAAACAGGTTTTTACGGAATACTGTTGGCGATTACTTTCGTAAGAGCGCTGGCAACCTATGTTTTTATCATACCCAACAGCTTCGCGCCCGGAGGAGTAAGCGGCATATCGTCAATTGTTTATAATATCGCCGCGGTATATAATCAAAGGCTTGCCGACACTGTGTTCAATCCCGGCGTAGTGGTGTTTATTTTGAATATTCCTTTGATGATATGGGCATTCAAAGTGCTTGATAAAAGATTTGCTTTCAGCTCTATGGTAAGCGTGGCGCTTTTCGCGGTTTTTATGATGACGCTTACCTGGATAAAGTTTCCTCAATTTATCGCCACAAATTACGAAAGCGGAATAATGCTGCTGGCGGCGCTTGCGGGCGGCGCCATAAACGGATTGGGCCTGGGCATAATGCTCAGAATGAATACCAGTATGGGCGGAACGGATACTTTGGCAAAAATTATATACAAAAAGAACTCTGTCATAAATGTTCAGTGGCTGGTTTTCTTTTGCGATTGCGTAGTGGTTTTAATGTCGGGAATATTAGGCTTCTTCAATGTTGACGCAAGCGACAGCACAAAGGGAATTTTGGTAAAAGTGCTTTCGCCCGTGTTATATTCTTTTATATCCTTGTTCATAGCGTCCAAGGCCGCCGATATAATTTTGGTGGGTTTTGAATCCTCGGTGGTGTTTAACATTATTACCTCTAAGCCCAAAGAAATAGGGGAGGCCGTGGTAAATAAAATCAAAAGAGGGGGCACCATTCTGAAAGGAGAGGGCATATATACGAAAAATGAAAGGACAATCCTTATATGCGTGGTAAGCCGCAAACAGATTATCCCTCTAAAAAAATTAATTAAAGAAATTGATCAAAGCGCTTTTTCGTATGTGACCGACGCCAGAGAAGTCAACGGTTACGGTTTTCGCACGGAATAACCGATATTAAAGATATTCGGCCAGCAATCCCTCGTTAATGATATAAACTTCGCCTTCGTCGGCAAACGAAGAAGGCACGCCGTCAAGCAGGCTGTAAGGCAATTCGGCGATATCTTCCTGCAAGCTTATCTTGGCTTCAAGTCTTTCTATGTTGGTTCTCAATTGAGCAAGCTTGCCGCTGTTCGCGTCGAATAATTGCATGGCAAAATTAGTTTCTTGAATGTTATCTATTAAAATACATTCAAACACATACAACGCCACGGGCAGCTGCGCGTCTTGAATATCGGTGGCGTCAAAAGTCAACGCTTTATCGTCGGGGCGATAGCTGAGGGCGTATTCTATATCGTTTTCGATAACAATATAATTGTTGTCGTCGATTATATCCAGAGTAAAAGCCTTATCGTCAAAAGATATCAAATAAAGATTTCCTTCCTCTTCCTCTTCTTTTTCTTGTATGGTTAAAGTATATTCGGTAGTTTTTTCTCCGTCGTCATGTTCAAATGTGTAGGTGTTGCCGTTTTTTGTTATGCCCAAAGCTTTGAGAGCGATGGTTACAGCGTAGTCGAAATAAGAATTGCCGCTGTATTCTTTTATTTTTCCAAGTATTGTTTTTATATTGGGCAATAGGGGCAACAATGAAGAGGCGAGGTTAAGCATGTCCATTGCTTTGTCAAAGTTTTCGTCGATTATTTCATGGTATTCGTCGCCAATAAGGTTTTTTGCTTTATCCTTGATGTTTTGTACGGGAAGATTTGTCAAAATAAAAGATAAAGACTGAACAAAATCTCCAAAGCTGTTAATGTCGGATATATTGTCCAAAAGCAAATTGATTATGTCAAGATAGGGGTTTTGAGGTTTATTGCCATTGTCGCCGTTATCATCGTCATCATCGTCTTGGTTTTGATTGCCGTTATTGTTGCCTCCGTCATCGGGGCGGTCAAGGGGCGGAGGACCAAAAATTGAACACGCGCACATGGTAAAACACAATATGCCTATTAAAAACAACACAAATATGACATATGATATTTTCTTCATTATCGCTCCGAATAAGCTAGTTTTAAACGCTTTTATTATAACATATGCCAAGAAACTTAAGCAAGACTTAAAAAAAGCCGAAATAGCTGGTCTATTTCGGCTTTTTTAGGCTGCCTTGCGCAGGCTTAATCAAAATATTTTTTGCCGTATTTTTCAATAACATAATCCATATCCTTATCGCCTCTGCCCGAAAGGTTAACCAGAATGGAGCCCGTATTATTCTCTTTGGCGTATTTAATGGCGTACGCTACGGCATGGGCGCTTTCTAAGGCGGGGATTATGCCTTCCAATCTTGAAAGAAGGAAGAACGCGTCTATTGCTTCTTCGTCGGTCACATATTTGTATTGAACTCTGCCGTTTTTGTGTAAAAAGGCGTGCTCCGGACCTACCGAAGGATAGTCAAGGCCGCTTGCCACCGAATATACGGGGGCGGGCTGGCCTTCATTGTCTTTAAGCATTAACGAGTTAAATCCATGCATTACGCCGGGAGTTCCAAAGGTTATGCTGGCGGCGTTTTTGCCAATATCTTCGCCTACTCCCATGGGTTCCACGCCGTAAATGTCCACATGGTCATTCAAAAACGCGGAAAAGAAGCCGGCGGCGTTGCTGCCTCCGCCCACGCAAGCGGCAATCGCGTCAGGCAATTCTCCCGTCATTTCTTGGAATTGCTCGCGGGCCTCGACGCCCACCACAATTTGGAAATCCCTTACCATTTTGGGAAAAGGATGAGGCCCCACGGCTGAACCTATGCAGTAAATGCTTTCCTTATAGCTCTTCATGTAGGACATAAAAGCTGAATCCACAGCTTCTTTGAGGGTTCTCAAACCGAAAGTTACCGGAATGACCTTGGCGCCCAATATCTTCATTCTCGCCACATTGGGAGCTTGCTTGGCAATATCCACTTCGCCCATATGGATTTCGCACTCCATACCGAAATAAGCCGCCGCCGTCGCCAACGCGACGCCATGTTGCCCCGCTCCCGTTTCGGCGATAACCTTCTTTTTGCCCATGTATTTTGCCAATAAAACTTCCCCCATGCAATGGTTAAGTTTATGGGCGCCCGTATGGTTCAAGTCTTCTCTTTTAAGGTAGATCTGCACTTTGCCCAAGCTGTTGGAAAGGCGGTCGGCATGATATACTGGCGTAGGCCTTCCTTGGAATTCTCTTCGTATACGGCGCAATTCGTTAATGAATTTGCTGGACTTGCATATGGTGTTATAAGCTTGGTCGATTTCCGTAAAAGCTTCCTCCAATTCCGGCGGCAAATAAGCGCCTCCGAATTCTCCGAAAAACCCTTTTTCGTCGGGATAGTTTTTTAGATATGTTTCATAATTTATACCGTTCAAAATCATTTTTGTTCTCTCCTTTTTTTTATTTTTTTAATATTTTTTATTTACTGATTGTTGGTTATGGTAATAATTTTATAAGCGTCTTTTTAATTTACCAAAACACGCCATCGAAAGTAATAGATATAGGGCTGCATCATTTTTTTCATTTTCCTTCCCTCCTTGTCTAAAATAAAAAACGGCAAAATCCATATTTTGGGACGGATTTTGCCGTGGTGCCACCCAATTTCGTAACAATAATGATTGTTACCTCATTACAGAGTACTAACATACTCCTTCCCTGTAACGGGGGAACGCCGTCAAAGATTACTTAGTTATTGCCCTGTTCACCTTTGCCCTCAGCAGTCCATTCGCTTAAATGTTATTATTCCGTCTCACCATTCCGGAACTCTCTGTGAATAACTTAGATAAGTTACTATTCTGCATCATCGGTTTATTTAGTTATTACCATAATATACAAGATCATTTTTTTTGTCAATTGTTTTTTCGCAAATTTTGTTTTTGTTAAAATCCCGTTTGTCTAATTTTTGCGCAAAAAGAGCGCATAAGGCGCAACATAGTTGCTCAATTCGTATTGACATTGCTATTTATATGTTACATAATAATTTATGTATAACCAAAATTATATATAATACTTGACTGCAAAAAATTAAGGTGAAAAAAGTTATGTTTTATGGCGATTATCATACGCATACATATTACAGCGACGGAAGAAGCTCCCTTGAAGAAAATGTCATAACGGCCATTAACAAAGGCTTGAAAGAAATAGCCATTACCGACCACGGATATAACAGTCCCGATTGCGGCGCTTTGACCAGAGAAAAATTTAAGGAACAGAGAAATATTATTGAAGGCTTGCGCGCCATTCACGGCGATAAGATAAGCATATTGCACGGCATTGAGGCGGACATAATAGGCTTGGACGGCAGCATAGACATTTTGGATAATGAATTGGCGGATATGGAAGTGCTTATTATGGGATATCATTCTTTTGCCCGCGCGATAAGCTTCAGGGACTGGCGAAAAATATTTGTCAACGCTTATCTTTCATTTATGATTAAACCGTCAAAATCGGTAATAAAAAGAAACACCATGACAATGATTAATGCCATAAAGCGGTATCCCATCGACATACTCGCCCACATAAATCATTTGTTTAAGGTGGATTGCGTGGAAGTGGCGAAAGCTTGCGCCGATTATGGCACAATGATAGAATTAAACGCCAAGCATTTGAAAGTAAGCGAGGATACTTTTGATAAAATGGCGCAAACGGGAGTGGAGTTTATTGCCAACAGCGACGCCCATAGATTCAATGCCATAGGGGGATTTTCGGGAATAGTCGATTTTCTTGACAGGCACTCTTACGATATAAACAAACTTGCCAATTACAATAAGAAGCCTGATTTTAAGAGAAAGAAAATAAGAATAAAGGAGTTATAAAAAAATGCTTATTGATTTTGATAAAAATCGGCCCATAGATGTCATACCTATAGGCAGGGTGGCGATAGATTTCAATCCTTTGGATTATTTTAAGACTTTGGCGCAAAGCGAGAAGTACCGCAAATATCTTGGAGGTTCTCCCGCCAATATAGCCGTAGGGCTTGCCAGATTAAACAAGAAGGTAGGTTTTATCGGCAAGGTAAGCGACGATCGCTTCGGCGATTATGTTACCGAATTTTTTAACAAAGAAGGAATCGACACAAGCAATATTTTCCGCGCAAAAAATGGGGAAAAACTGGGGCTAACCTTTACCGAAATTCTTTCTCCCGACGAAAGCAGCATACTTATGTACAGAGAGGGAGTGGCCGATCTTATGCTTGAGCCTTCGGAAATAAACGAAGATTATATCAAAAGCGCCAAAATGATTGTGATATCGGGAACGGCGCTGTCCTTATCGCCCTCAAGAGAAGCGGCTTTGAAAGCTTTATTCTATGCCAAAAAGAATTCCACGAAGGTGCTTTTTGACATTGATTATCGCCCTTATAGCTGGAAGAATAAAGATGAGATTTCAATTTATTATTCTTTGGTAGCCGCAAGCAGCGATATCATAATGGGCTCGAGAGAGGAATTTGATTTAATGGACGCTATTTTATATCCGCAAGGCAGAACGGACAGGGAAACCGCCGATTATTATTTGCAAAAAGGCAGCAAGATTGTTGTCATTAAGCACGGCAAAAAAGGTTCGACGGCGTATACGGCGGACGGCGGTGTTTATCGCATTAAGCCTTTTCCCGTAACCGCTTTTAAGTCTTTCGGAGGAGGAGACGGATACGCTTCGGCTTTCATATTCGGATTGCTGGAAGGGTATGACATCATGGATTGTTTGGAATTGGGCAGCGCCTCCGCAAGTATGTTGGTAAAAGCGCACGGCTGTTCACTTTTTATGCCCACGCTGGAGGAAATAAAAGAATTTATTGCGCAAAGCAAGGCAAAATACGGCGAAATGATAGCAAGAGGTGAATGATAATGTTCAGTTATCCCAAATTTAATGCCGAAGGCACGCAAATATTGTCCGACATTAACGGCAAAAATAAAGAAATGATGATGAACATAAGCGTTCATCGCTTAAAAAAAGGCGAAGAGCTTGTTGTTTGCGAAAACGATATGGAAACGGCAATCTTGCTGTTGCAAGGCAGAGTGGAATTTGATTACGAACAAAGACTGTATGAAGTGGAAAGAAAGGATATGTTTGCGGATTTGCCCACCTGTCTGCATATTTGCAAAGGAGTGACGGCTATTGTTACCGCGATGGAGGACTCTGAGGTTTTATTGCAAAGCGCGCAAAACGATAGAACATTTTCCTCCAAGCTTTATTTGCCCAAAGATATCGAAAAAGTAACATCCTGCAAGGGGAAATGGGAGGATACCGCAAGAAGGGAAGTAATCACTATTTTTGATTACTATAACGCGCCTTATTCCAATATGGTAATAGGAGAAATTCTTGTTCCGCAGGGACGATGGTTCAGTTATATACCTCATCATCATCCCCAACCCGAGGTATATTATTACAGACTGAAAAGAGAAGAAGGCTTTGGCGCCTGCTTTATCGGCGATAAGGCATATACCATAAAAGACGGCAGCGTGGGCGCCTTTCCGGGCGGCAAGACGCATGCGCAGGTAACCGCGCCGGGATATCCGATGTATTGCTGTTGGATGATAAGACATCTTGACGGCAATCCTTGGAAAAGAACCAGAATAGACGATCCAAGGTATACTCATTTATTGGAGGAGCAATAAAATGAAAACCATTAAAATGACCGTGGGCGAAGCCATAATTAAATTTTTGGACAATCAATATGTTTCATTTGACGGCCAAGTAAACAAGTTTGTGGAAAGGGCGTTTACCGTATTCGGGCACGGCTGCGTGCTGGGAACGGGAGAAGCGCTTGCCATGGCCGAGCATTCCATAACCGTAATGCAAGGCAAAAACGAACAGGGAATGGCTCAAGCAGCCATAAGCTACGCAAAACAAAACAATAGAAGAAAGATTATCCCGTGTTTTTCCTCTATCGGACCGGGCGCCGCAAATATGGTAACGGCGGCGGCGACAGCCACCGTAAACAATATACCTTTATTGCTGTTTCCGGGAGACACTTTCGCCACCCGTCAGCCCGACCCCGTTCTACAGCAGGTCGAACAGTCTTATGATCCGGGCATTACTACCAATGACGCTTTTAAGCCGGTAGTAAAATACTTTGACAGAGTGTATCGTCCCGAAATGGTGATGACCGCCATGATTAACGCCATGAGGACGCTTACCGATCCTGCGGAGACAGGGGCGGTATGCATAGCTCTGCCTCAGGATACGCAGGCCGAAAGCTTTGAATTCCCCGTAGAATTCTTTAAGAAAAGAGTACATAAAATAAACCGACAAAAGCCCTCCGATATTGAAGACGCCGTAAATACAATAGCTCAAAACAAATATCCGCTTATTATTATGGGCGGAGGAGCAAGGTATTCCGAAGCTGGAGAAAAGGTGGCGGAATTTGCCAAAAAATATAATATACCCATAGCCGAAACCCAAGCGGGCAAAGGAGTGATTCCGTCTTCGCATGCGCTTAACTTGGGCGGCATAGGGGTAACAGGCAACAGCGCCGCAAACGAACTGGCGAAAAAAGCGGATGTGGTAATAGGTTTGGGAACAAGATTCAGCGATTTTACCACAGCGTCCAAATCGTTATATCCTCACGCTCAAATAGTCGCGGTAAATTTAAGCCGTTATCATGCCATGAAAATGGAAGCCGTTTCGGTAATCGGAGATGTCAAAGCGAGCTTGGAGCTGATAGAAACAGAACTGGACAAACTCAATTATAAATCCGCGTATTCGGATGAAATAACGGAAGCCAAAGCAAAATGGGATGAGGAAATGAAGAGACTTTCTTCGATAAGATACGGCAAAGGTTTTGAATGCGAAATACCCATCAAAACTCCCTCCGTTATTTCCGATTTTATTGAAGCGACCGGCGGCGAGATTTGCCAAACGTCGGCTATAGCCAAAATAAGAGAAATAATAGACGATGACGCCATAATTGTGGGGGCCAGCGGAAGCCTGCCCGGCTGTTTGCAAAGGATGTGGACGACAGACACGCCTTATACCTATAATATGGAATACGGGTATTCTTGCATGGGCTACGAGATAGCGGGAGCTTTGGGCGCGAAAATGGCTGAGCCGCAAAAGGAAGTATACGCTTTCGCGGGGGACGGAAGCTATCTTATGCTGCATTCCGAAATGGTAACAGCGATTCAGGAAGGATTGAAAATTAATATTCTGCTTTTCGATAACGGCGGATTTGGCTGCATAAACAATTTACAAATGTCCAACGGCATAGATAGCGTTTGTACCGAATTTAGGTATAGAAAAGACAATGAAAGGATACCCAAAGGCGAATTTTTGCGAATAGACTATGCCGCAAGCGCCAAAGGCTACGGATATATAACTTATCAAGTTAAAACGATGGACGAGCTGGAAAAAGCTTTAATTGACAGTAAAAAGAAAACCTTACCGGTGTTGATAGACATAAAGGTTTTGCCCAAGACTATGACAAACGGGTATGGAGGCTGGTGGAATGTGGGATGCAGCACCGCGCCCAGAAATCATATAGCCCAAAAGGCCATTCAAGAAAAGCATGTGAAATTGCAGCAAGCCAGAAAATATTGATTCAGGGGGAAACAAATGTTTGACAAAAAGAAAGTGTTTATAGGGATAGCGCCCATAGGTTGGACCAATGACGACATGCCCGAATTGGGCGGGCAGAATACCTTTGAGCAATGCATAAGCGAAATGGCTCTTGCCAAGTATAAGGGCTGTGAAATAGGCTCTAAATTTCCCACTGCGGTAAATAAGCTTAAAAAGGCGCTGAGGCTGAGAAAGTTAAAAATAGCCAATTGCTGGTTCTCTACTTTTTTGCTTACTCAAAATTATTCGGATGTGGAAAAGGACTTTATCGACAAATGCAAATTTCTAAAATCGCTGGGCGCAAAAGTAATCGGCGTCAGCGAACAAAGCTTCAGCATTCAACAAAAACAAGTGGCGATATTTGGAAATAAGCCCGTATTGACTGAATTGCAATGGTATCAACTTTGCTCGGGACTGAACAGGCTTGGAGAAAAAGCCAAGGAATACGGAATAAGCCTTTGTTTTCATCATCATATGGGAACGGTGGTGCAAACCGCCCAAGAAATTGATAAGCTTATGGCGGAAACGGACGAGGACAAGGTGGGCTTGTTGTATGACAGCGGCCATTTGGCTTATTGCGGAGAAGATTATGTAGCTTTACTTAAAAAACATATAAAAAGGGTAAGGCATGTGCATTTGAAAGACATAAGAAGTCAAGTGATACGAGAAGTCAAGAATAGGGGGCTCAGCTTCCTTGACGGCGTAAGAATGGGAACATTCACAGTGCCGGGAGATGGCGATATAGATTTTGAGCCTATCTTTGAAATATTGTCTCAAAACAACTATAGCGGATGGCTTCTTGTGGAGGCCGAACAAGATCCCGCGCTTGCCAATCCTCTTGAATATGCCATTAAAGCCAGAAAATATATAAAACAAAAAATAAATTTATAAAGGAGAAGGAAATGGAAGTATTAAAGTATTTTACCAATAACAAATTTGTGGAATCCAAGACCGATAAATTTTATAATGTGTATAATCCTTCCACAGGTGAACAAATTGCCAAGTGTCCAAGGCTGTTGACCGAGGAAATTAAAGAAGTAATCAACAACGCTCAGGCGGGGTACGAAGAATGGTCCAGAGTGCCGGTTACAAGAAGGGTGCAGGTGCTTTATAAGGTAAAACAGCTGTTGGAAGAAAATCTTGAAGAGCTTACCTTATTGGTAGCCAAAGAGCACGGAAAAGTTTATAACGAAGCCAAAGGCGACGTGCTTAAAGCGATAGAGGGAACCGAGCTTGCGATATCCATGCCTACGCTTATGCAAGGCGATTCGCTTATGGATACCTCAAGGGGTTATGACACCGTGATGTATCGCGAGCCATTGGGTGTTTTCGCAGGAATAGCTCCTTTTAATTTCCCTGCAATGATACCTATGGGCTGGATGGCTCCCAATTGTATAGCCGCAGGCAACGCAATGGTATTGAAGGTGGCGGGCGCCACGCCGCTTACTTCATTGAGGATAGCGGAATTATATCGCCAAGCCGGGCTTCCCGACGGAGTGCTTAACGTAATATCTTGCGACAGAGTGGATACCAATGAATTGCTGACCAATCCCTTAATCAAAGGCATATCTTTTGTGGGCTCCACAAAAGTGGGCAAGTATATTTATGCTACGGGAGCCGCTCACGGCAAAAGAGTTCAAGCGCTTTGCGAAGCCAAGAACCATGCTCTTGTGCTGGAGGACGCGCCCATTGACAGAGTGGCGGCGGGCATAAGAAACGCCGCGTACGGCTGCGCCGGAGAAAGATGCATGGCCTTGCCCGTGGTTGTGGCGCAAGAGTCCATTGCCGATAAATTGGTAGCCAAGATTGCAGAGCTTGCCAAAGCCATGAGAATAGGACCCGCTTATGATAAGACCAGCGATCTTGGTCCCGTCTATTCAAAAGAACATAAAGAAAGCGTAATAAAATGGATAGAAAAGGGTATCGCCGAAGGCGCCAAACTGGTATTGGACGGCAGAAATGTTACAGTAGAGGGATACGAAAACGGTTTTTATCTCGGCCCCACGATTTTTGATCATGTAACCGAGGACATGGAAATAGGCAAATATGAAATATTCGGTCCCGTGCTTTGCGTAAAGAGAGTTAAGGACTTTGACGAAGGGTTAAGAATTATGAACAACAGCCCGTTTGCCAACGGTTCGGTTATTTATACTCAAAACGGCTATTACGCAAGGGAATTCGCGCGTAACACTCATGGCGGAATGGTGGGCATCAATGTAGGAATACCCGTGCCCATCGGAGTATTCCCCTTTTCGGGACATAAGGATTCTTTCTTTGGAGATTTGCATTGCCTGGGCAAAGACGCTTACAGGTTCTATACCGAAAGCAAGACGGTTACCACGCATTGGTTTGACGAGCATGAAATGAAGTCAACGAAGGTAAGCACTTGGGACGGCACGATATAAGAGGATAATCAATATGATAAAAATTGGCATTATCGGCGCCGGCAGAATCGGCAAAGTTCACGGCGAATCAATCAGCTGTTATATTAAGCGGGCAAAGATTAAGGCTATCGCCGATCCATATATGAATGAGGAGACAAGGCTTTGGGCTCAGGATTTAGGCATACAGGATATTTATACCGACTACAAAAAGATTTTGGAAGATAAAGAAATAGACGCCGTTTTGATTTGCTCATCCACGGATACGCACTCAAAAATAGCGCTTGAAGCCATTAAAGCGGGCAAACATATCTTTTGCGAAAAGCCTATTGACCACGACGTAAACAAAATAAAGGAAGTCATTAAAGCGCTTGAGGGCAGCAGAGTAAAATTTCAAGTGGGCTTTAACAGAAGGTTTGACCACAATTTCGCCGCCGCGCGTAAAGCGGTAGAAGAAGGAAAGGTAGGCGCAATCAATATCCTTAAAATAACATCAAGAGATCCCGCCGCTCCGCCTTTGGACTATATAAAAGTAAGCGGCGGAATCTTTCTTGATATGACAATACATGACTTCGATATGGTCAGGTATATCTCAGGCGCCGAGGTGGAAGAGGTTTTTGCCATGGGCGACGCCTTGACGGACAAAAATATCGCTCTTGCGGGGGATATCGACACCGCGATAATAACTTTGAAACTGTCCGACGGTTCTTTGGCGGTTATTGACAATTGTCGGAGAGCGTGTTATGGTTATGATCAAAGGTTGGAGATCTTTGGCTCCAAAGGACGAGCTTTTATAAATAATGACACTCAAACCTCGCTAAAAATACAAAACAAAGACGGTGTTGTGGGCGAAAATCCGTTATATTTCTTCTTGGAAAGATATATGCAAGCGTATGTGGAAGAGATAAGGGCTTTTATTGAAGCTATAGAAGAAGATAAAGATGTTCCCGTAAATGTCTATGACGGATTGCAGCCGGTGCTTATCGGGCTTGCCGCCCAAAAATCACTAAAGGAAAAAAGAGCGGTAAAAATAGAAGAAATTAAACAAATCTACCAATTACTGCCTTAAGGAGATAGCTAAAGCATAATGCCTAACTTAATAACCCATTACTACTTTTCGCAAATTGTCAAGGAGCTGTTGCCGCAGGATATAAGGGAAACAATTGAAAAACAGCGGCAGGCTTTTATTCTTGGAGCCATCGGCCCCGATTTTTTGTTCGCGCTCAGAGAGCTTGGGATGAAAGAAAAAAAGTTTCCCAATGTGATGCAGTATTTGAAAGTATTTGAAGTATTTGAAAGCTGCGGCAGGTATGTCAAGGATAATTATGACGATATAACTTATTCCTATTTGTTGGGGTTGTTATGTCATTATGTTTCCGATTATCATGTGCATCCTTTCGTTAATTTTTTTAGCGAAAGAGCGCTTGTCAAACAACTTCCCATAAATCAAGCCATTCACATCCACGCATTGATTGAATCGGCTATTGATTCCCATATATGCGAAGAAAAATTGAATACGCCATGCAATGAGTTTCCGGCGCATATTACCTGTCGGGCTCCTCGCAGGGTTAAAAGGACAATAGGCAGGCTGTACGAAAAAGTAATCGGGAAAATATTCGGTTATGATACCAAAGCTCGAAGATATGTTTTCTCTTTTAATTGCACAGAGTTGTTTATGAAATTTTCAATAGACAAGAAAGGCCGCAAAAAGAAGTTTTTTGATTGGTTGGAAAATAAGTTTGGGCTTAAAAAGAAGATTACCGGGCTTATCAGACCTCCCGAAGGCTATGGCAGAATTGATTATATGAACAGGCAAAAGCGGCAATGGCTGACGGTAAGGAACGGCAGCGTATTCAGCGACGAAAGCGTGGACGAGCTGTTGGAAAGAGCCGCCAAAGAAGCGGTAAAGTATATTAAAAATTACAATGCCTATGTGTTTGAAGGCGGCGAGCTTGATAAAAAAGATTTCAGCGTAAACTATGAAGGCATAAAAATTTATTGACAAACATTTGATTTAAGTACAAAAACAAATGGGGAGCGGATTTATTTATCCGCTCCTTTGACATTATAAATATGCTTTAAGCGATTCCAAATTGTTTTGCAGCATCTGCATAAGTTTATCGCTCATGGAAAAATCAATTTGCAGCTCGGCGTCTATGTTATTGGTTACTTTCAGCAAACTGATTATGCCCATATTTATTCCCTGAATCATTATTTCCGCTAATTTGCCGGTGGAACGGTCGGCGATTGTATTCAGTAAAGTGGAGCCGTACATGACGGCTTTGTTTAATATGTTTGAGGGTTTGAGATCATAGCCTTGGGTGGCCGCCTGCAATTCAATTTCTTTGGCAAAAGCTTTGTAGTTATTATATTGTCGAAAAAGTATATTTTTTAACGCTTTGTCTTTTACCATGGGACGAATTATCTCTATGCTCTGCATTCCCACGGTGGCTATTTTGTATGTTTCTTGCAATACTTCCAGTTGCTCCAGCTCTCCCGCTTGAATTTCTTCGGAGGAAAACTCCTCGTTGAGCACCTTTTTTAATCTTGTTGTGCTTTGCTGACTGCTTTCTTGGTTCATTTCCATGTTTTGTTGTTTGTTTTCTTGTACCTCGCTCATTTTTCAATAATACTCCTTTGAATTTAGCTTGTAATTTTTGAACTTTTTTATTCATAAAGGAGATTAACTTTTCAAGGGCTTCATTTAATCTTTTGAAAAAGGATTTAATGGATTGCGCGAACAAAAATCTCAAAGCGACAAATCCCGTTAGATAACTGATCAGTGTATGTAATTTCAATTGCCCGCAATAAAAGAAATGCGTAACGGTCACAAATACCGCGCTATTAATTACCGCCGCGATTATATCGAGCAAGGCGTCGATTATATTGTTTTTGGCAAAGCTTCTGAAAAATTCGTAAATCAGATAACTTAAACAGCCCGTCGCAAAGAAGATGACGGCGATAAAAGGATGGAGTAAGGTTTGATTCATTTGAATATTTTTTTGAGGAAAGAAGTTTTTTCTTGCTTTCTCCCGTATGTCAGGCTGTTGACATTGCCCTTGATTACCAGCGTTTGGCCTTTAATATCCAGATCGACCACATTCAAATTGTCGCCTTTTATTTGTATGGAATTATTGTTTAGATTCGCCATTACCAATTTTGAATCAAAGCTTTCCACGCTGACAACGCCGTTTACGGTAAGGGTGTTTTTTTCCAAGCGCAAGCTGTGTTCTTTTATTATTTGCTGCTGTTCCATTCTTTCACCTCTTTAATATATTTATTGCGCGGAAAAGGTAAGTATGCTTGACTTATACACATAATAACCATATAATCAAAAATAATGAAAGAGTATGAGATTTCTGATAAGTACGGTTCGTGGTTCCGTCTTGATAATTCGGCTGCGGTATATCCCATGCTGATTACCTTGAAAACGCAAAGTCTTTTTCGGTTAGGGGTGGAGCTTACAAGCTATATTGACAGGGACGATTTGGAAAAAGCGTTAAAGTTGACCTTCAAAAGATTTCCGTCGTTTGAGGTGGAGCTTTCGCAAGGTTTTTTCAGGCATTATTTTACGGCCAATCATCGCCCGCCTATAATCAGAGCCGACGACGGCTCTCTTTTGAAAAGAATTGATTTCCGCTTCAATAACGGTTATTTGTTAAGAGTAACATATTATAAGAACAAGATTTTCACTGATTTCTTTCATGGACTGTGCGACGGCGCGGCGGCGGTAGAGTTTGTTAAAAGCTTAGTATATCATTATCTCACCGAAAGAGGGGAAGAGATACCTGACGAAGGTAAAGTAAAAACAATCGACAGCCCCATAGACACCGAAGAATTTATTGACGGTTTTAAGAAGTATTACACAAAATTTGATTTAAAGCAAGGCATCGACAAAATGGCGGGCAAAGGCGCTTTTCCCATAAAAAATACTTTCTTCAAAAGAGAAGGCTTGGGACTGATACAAGGCTTTTTGAAAACCGATGAACTGCTTGATTTCGCGCGAAAACAGAATTGCAGCATTACGGTGCTTGCCGCCGCCATTTCCATGCTTGCGGTAACCAAAATATACTATAAGGATACCCATAAGCAAGATTTGATTGTATTTATCCCGATTAATTTGAGAAGATTTTACCCCACCAAGAGCGTATATAATTTCACTACCTTTGCCAAATGTCATATTAATCCCAACACGGTTAATCATGATTTGCAAAGCTATATCGCGGTAATAAAAGAACAGCTTAACAAGCAGCTGGAGAAAGAAGAATTGGACTTGAAGATGAGTTTTACCTCCCTGCTTGACGTCAAGCCGTATTTGAAATATATGCCGCTGTTTTTGAAATCTTTCTTTGCCAAGCTGGGCAGAAGGTTTACGGGAGCGTCAAAGCAAACAATGATTATCTCCAATTTGGGAAGGGTGGAGATGCCGCAAAGGAGCCATGAGTTTATAAAGAACTTTACTTTTATGTTGAATTGCAGCCGCAAAACTCCTAATAATATGGCCATAATAAGCTTTGGAAATACCACGGCGATATCTTTTACAAGGCAGATTGTCAGCACGGAAATAGAAAAAGAATTCTTTTCCATGCTTGCCCAAGCCGGTCTTAAGGTGGAAATAATATCCAATTTGAGAGAGGTTTAAGATGTATTGCGAGGAATGCAAGGTGGAAATAGCGTGCAAAACCAATGTCTGTCCCTTATGTCATAAAAATCTGGACACATCGGAGGAGGCAAAGCTTCAAATAAAAAAATTGGAACGCGCTTTTCCCGTTAGGCCGTATAACAGACCGATGGCGACGACACCGTTCAACAAAATATATTTAATACTTTCCTTGAATGTAATTGTAATCTCCATTATTGCGAATATATTGTTCAATCCCGATTATTATTGGTCGCTGTTGGTTGTGGCGTTGGTGCTTTATGTGTACTTTTTTGTAAGATACACGGTATTGAGTTACGGGCCGCTGCACAGAAAAATTTTCGGGCAAGCCATAGCGTTAAGCGCTATTTTCATATTGATACAACGGGTTTTTGACAGTTATTTATGGATATATGAATATGTTTTGCCTGCTATCGTTTTTGTTTCGGTCAGTATAATAGGGATTTATATTATAGTAAATATTAATATCGCCAGAAAGTATATTTTTACATTGTTCATTCTTGCCATAATCGGAATGGTGCCTCTGATAATAGTGCTGATAATCCGCAATAAAATAATATGGCCCTCGATAGTAACGGCGTTAACCTGCGGCAGCATCTTGTTCACAATAATTATTTTGGCAAGAAAAACGCTGTGGGCGGAAATAAAACGTATTTTTCATTTATAAAAATTTTTTCAATACTTTAAGCTTTACTTTATGGCGTCCAAGTATTCGATGACGGCTTTCATGCATTCTTTTGAAGCTTTTAAGAAAGGCAGCAAGTGGAAGCAATGAAACTCGTTATATTTATCGGCCACATAGGTTTGAACTTTTACGCCCGCCTTTTTAAGCTTTTGTTCCAGCATTTCTCCTTGACCTCCGCAAAAAGCGTCATTTGTCGCCAGCACTATGTATGCGGGCGGCCATTTCTCATTGGCGAAATCGGCGGGCGACATGTACTTGATTAAAGGGAAATTGTCAATGTTGGAAAAATCCTTTTTAATTTTTATGCCCGTAAGGCATTCGGCCACATCTTTGGCCATGCCGAAGGGAGATTCTTTGCATAAAGCGTTTTTAATGTCATATAGTCCGCAAAAAGTCAATAAGGAGGCGAAAGAGCCGTTATATTTGGGAAGATTAAGCGCTTGGGTAAATTCTTCGCTGTAGGCGGCCGCCACCGCCGCCAACGCATAAAAAGCTCCTGCCGAATCCCCGGATATTACTATTTTGTTCAAATCAAGGTCATATTTTTCGGCTAATGTGTGCAAATAGTTCAAAGCGTTTATGGTGTCTTCTATGCCTGCGGGCAGGGGGTAAGCGGGCGCAAGGCGATGGTTGATGTTATAGACAAACCAGCCGTTATTGGCAAGATTGGCGCAAAAAGCCGAACGGTGGCGCTTGTCTCCCCGCACGAAACCGCCTCCGTGTATGTTGACAAAAACAGGGAAAGCGCCTTGCTTTAATTCTTTATTGAAATAGATATCCGCTTTGGTATAATTGCCGAATCTGTCGTCATAGACAAGATTGTTTATCCTTGTTACCGAAGGATATCTTTTATAATTTCTGGGATAATGAAATATCAAATCGCTGATTTTGAAGAAAATTCTGGATTTTCGCATAATTTGCTCCGCCTTTACATTTTTTATATTTATAAAAATATATCATCAGATTTAACGCTTGTCAATACGCTTTAATGTTTTCAAGGTATTAAAATCATTGAAAAAGAAATACTAATTTGTATAACTTTATAATTGTGGAGCAAGAGTATGATCAGCACAAAAACCAACCATTTGGCAAACCAAAAATCGCCTTATTTATTACAGCATGTTCACCATCCCATTGACTGGTATCCGTGGGGGAAAGAAGCTTTTGAAAAAGCTCAAAAAGAAAATAAACCTTTATTTATAAGCATAGGGTACAGCGCTTGCCATTGGTGTCATGTAATGTCCAGAGAGTCTTTTGAAAACCCCGCCATAGCCGATTTGTTAAATAAACATTTTGTAGCCGTAAAGGTTGACCGAGAAGAAAGGCCGGATGTGGATAATATTTATATGAACGCATGCTTAGCCATGAACGGACAAGGAGGTTGGCCGCTTACGGTCATCGCCACGCCCGACCAAAAGCCCTTTTTTACCGCCACATATATGCCGCCCAAAACTGAAATGGGCAGAATGGGCTTATTTGAATTATTGACTAATGTCGCCGACAAATGGAAGAAAAATGGCCAAAGGCTGTGGGCGTACGGTCAAGAATTTTGTGAATTTTTGGAGAGGATAAGCAGATTTCAGAAAGATGTGCAAAGTCAAGGCAAAGAACTGTTTGAAAAATCGTTTTCTTTCTTTGAAAAGAACTTCGACAGGGTTTACGGAGGGTTTGGCCAAGCTCCCAAATTTCCGTGTCCTCATGATTTAATGTTTCTTATGCGATACAAGTATTTTGAGAAAAACGAAAAGGCCATGAAAATGGTGGAAAAAACGCTTGAATCAATGTATAGGGGAGGAATTTATGACCATATAGGAAGCGGTTTTTGCAGGTATTCCACGGACAGAATGTGGCATATTCCTCATTTTGAAAAAATGCTGTACGACAACGCTTTATTGTCCATGGCGTATCTCGAAGCATATCAGATAACGGGCAAACAGCTTTATCAAAGAATCGCCGAAAATATTTTGGAATTTGTTATAAGAGAAATGACATCGGAAAGCGGCGCTTTTGGGACGGCGCTTGATGCGGACGCCGAGGAAGAAGAGGGGAAATTTTATGCTTTTGAGTATCAAGAAATCACTAAGTTGTTGGGGGAAGCGGACGGCAAACTTTTTAATGAGCATTTTAACATTTTAATGGAAGGTAAATTCGACGGCAAAAACATTCCCAATCTAATAGGCAACAAGACAATCGAAAGCGACGAAAAATTAAATTCGCTTATCCAAGCGGTATACCATTATCGCAAGAAAAGGTATGAGCTGAAGCGGGACGAAAAGGCGTTGACCTCATTGAATTGCCTTATGATTTGCGCTTTTTTGAAAGCGTATATGGTTATGAAAAGGCAGGCGTATTTAATACTCGCGCAAAAGGGTCTTGACTTTGTGGAAAAAAATCTTATTGACGAGGAAAGCAATATCTATGTCAGCTATTTTGAAGGAAGAACGGATATCCCCGGCGGCATTGACGATTACGCGTATTATTGCATGGCGCTTGTCAATATGTACGAAGCTACGTTTAAGCCTGATTATTTGAAAAAAGCCATACTTTTTGTCAATAAGACCATAGAAAATTTTGCGGATGAGCAAAACGGCGGTTTTTTCATGAATGACAAGAGGGCGCATAAATTGATATATCGCCCCAAAGAGGTTTTTGACGGCGCCATGCCTTGCGGAAATTCGGTTATGGGATATGTATTAAACAAAATGTCCAGACTGACGGGAAAAAGCGAAATAATGGACGCGGCAAGAAAGCACAATGAGTTTTTGAATAAGGTGGCGACGGAAAATCCTGGCAGAGTAAGCTTTGCGCTTATGTCGCTCATGCAAGAATATTATCCGTCCAAAGAGATAATCGCGGTGGCGCAAAATGAAGAAAAATTGATAAGCATTAAAGACAAACAGCAAGAATTTTCGCCCGAAACAACGTTTATAGTGAAGTTTACCGAAACCGAAGATTATAATGATTATTCGGATTTTCTGTGGGAATATGAAATGAAAAACAATAATACCACCTATTATATATGCGAAAATAAAAAATGCACCGTACAAAATAAATTATAAGCAAAATCCCGCCAAACTTGAATTGACTTCATGAAAGCGCGGTGCTATACTGAAGAAAAATTTCTTTTCCCAGGGAGTTATTGGAAATGGCAAACGACGGATGCGACCATGATTGCTCAAACTGTAAACTTAACTGCGACAGCAGAAAAACGACAATCGCCAAAGAGAAAGTCAACGAAAAAAGCAAAATTAAAAAGGTAATCGGAATAATCAGCGGCAAAGGCGGCGTGGGCAAGTCGCTTGTAACGGCGTTAATGGCCGTAAGCATGCGCCGAAAAGATTATCAAGTGGCGATTATGGACGCTGATATCACAGGCCCTTCAATTCCCAAAATGTTTGGCTTAAAACGAAAAGCGGAAGGCAGCGAATACGGGATTTTTCCCGTGATATCGTCATCGGGCGTAAAGATTATGAGTATCAATTTATTGCTGGAAAGCGATACCGATCCCGTTGTATGGCGGGGGCCGCTGCTGTCGGGGACGGTAAAACAGTTTTGGACCGATGTAATATGGGATGATGTGGATTTCATGTTTATTGACATGCCTCCCGGGACAGGCGATATCGCGCTTACGGTGTTTCAATCTCTTCCTATTGACGGGATTATCATTGTAACTTCCCCTCAAGAGCTTGTTTCCATGATTGTGGGAAAAGCGGTAAAAATGGCCGAGCTTATGAAAGTGCCCGTAATGGGAATAGTGGAAAATATGAGTTATTTTGAATGCGATAAATGCGGTAAACGCCATGATTTATTCGGCAAAAGCAATATCGAGGAATTGGCAAGTCAATATAATATTCCGCAAATATCAAAAATTCCCATAAATCCCAAGCTTGCCGCCGCATGCGACAAAGGGCTGATTGAGCTTTATGACGGCGAATGGTTGGACAATATCGCTTTAGCCATAGAAAAAATGATTGAAAAATAAAAGAGCCCCTAAGCGGCTCTTTTATTATAAGAATTTATCTCTTTCTTTGCGGATTTTATTTTTTATGGCGTAAAGAGAGTTATCAATTTTCTTTACGGATATATTTAACTTATCGGATATTTCTCTGTATGAAAAGCCTTGGAGATATAAATCCAAAATTTGAGCTTGCTGCTTGTTTAAAACCGATTTCAAATTGTTATGGAAATTGTCCAATCGCTCTTTTTGAAGGTAAATGTCTATCGGATCCGTTATGGAAGCGGTTTTTAGTATAATACTTCCTTCATTGCCGTCCAATGACGTCGCTTCGTTAAGCGGTTTATGTTTGTAACGGGTGGCGGATCTGATGGAATCTATAATTCGGGTTTTGATGCATGTTGTGGCAAAGGAGGAAAAGCTTCGGTTTTTGTTTTCGTCATAAAGCTTTACGGCGCTGATTATTCCCATAAGGCCTTCTTGGAAGAGGTCGTCCTCTTCTCCGCCCATAAGAAAAAGCTTGCGCACCATAATTTTGACTTGCGGCGAATATCTTCTTATCAGCAAATCCAAAGATTCGGTATCGCCGTTGCGTATGCGCTTAATTAATTCGTTATCACTGAGCTCATTCATATCTTTGCCTTATGCATTCATACAAAATCGCTCCCGCCGCCACGGAGGCGTTAAGGGAATTGATTTTGCCCAGTTGGGGCAGGGATATTATTTTATCTGCCAGTTTTTTTGTCAATTGATGAACGCCCTTGCCTTCTCCGCCTATAATCAAAGCCAAATCATCTTTCAGGTCGCAACGGTATGCCGATTCTCCCTCCATATCCGCCGCGAAAATTCGTATTCCCATATCTTTTAGCCAACGTATTGTATCATTCAAATTGGTTACTTTGGCGATCTTGACATGGGCGGCCGCGCCCGCGCTTACTTTTACCGCTGTTTCGGTAACGCCGCAAGATCGATGTTTGGAAATGATGATGCCGTTTGCGTTCACCGAATCGGCTATTCTTATTATCGCCCCCAAATTGTGGGGGTCCTCTATTCCGTCCAGCAATATTATCAGCTTACGATTATCGGCCTCATTGTTGGCAATAATTTCTTCGACTTGGCTATACTTAAAATCGGTTGTGAAAGCGATGATGCCTTGATTGTTTTTTGATTCCGAATATTTTGCCAATACGCTTTTGTCCACAAAAGTAATTTTTATTTTTCTTTTTTTGCATTCGGATACGATTCTGTCCAAGCTATGGCCGCGGTCTTTTTGCACCATAACTTTTTCAATGGTGATATCGGCTTTAAGCGCTTCATTGACGGCATTGCGTCCTTCTATAATCATATTTCCTCCGATTATTCTTTAGGGTAGCCGTTTTGGTCAGTTTGTATCCCTAAATACGCCCTTTCAAGAAGATAGTGCAGTCTTTCGTTTTGCCCTGTAAGATATAAGTATCCGATTATTGCTTCAAAGCCGCTTGCGATATGGTATTCGTTTATGGAAGCATTTTTTGCGGATGAATTGGTTTTGCTGTTCCTTGCCCTTTTGTAAATATCGTTTTCGTCTTCGTTAAGAATGGGCAAAATTATCTTCATGGCTTTAGACTGGCTTACGGCATTAATTTCCTTTGCGGTAAGAGAATGCAAAGTCCCTGTTTTTTGCATCAAATTCACGCTTAGCTTTGAACGCACATACAAGGTGTGAACGCTGTCTCCGATAAACGAAAGCACCAAAGGATTAAGCGCGAAAGCTTCTTTTTTTGACATTGTTTGGGGAAAGACGGGGACATAGTTGTTTTGCATATTTCATAGTATATCTTATTTCTCTTTTTTTTTCAATGAAATATTAGTTAAATACAATGCGGCAGTATTGACAAAGGGTATATAAAACATTTATTATAGTATCACGAGGAGCGTATGAAATTTTATAAAAAAATCTTTGTCGCCGTTATTTTATTGCTTGCTGTTTTGCTTATGTTTACGGCATGCCAAAAAAAAGACGGCGACGATGATAGCGGCTATGATGAAGATTACATAGAAGTTACCGCGATAAGAGTATCCATGCCCATCGTTTATTTATCTCCCGACGGCGCGGCAAGCTCTTATCAGCTTCGACCTACCGTAATTCCCGAAAACGCTACCAACAAAAAGCTTTATTATTATGTATCGCCTAAAGGTTTGGAATATATTTCCGTAGATGAAGACGGCCTTATTACCGCCAAGAAAATTACCGAAGAAGGGCAAATGATTCCTTTAAGGATATACAGCGCCTCCAATCCCGACGCGTATGTGATTATCAATGTAGTGGTGGAGATTGCTGAAGTAAAAGAAATCTATTTCACTCAGAAAGAGATGTCCATTTATTATTATTCCGATCCCGTGCAGCTTGAATTAATATTTGAGCCTTATCATGCCCAAGACGGCAGAAATGTGGAATACGAAGTAAACGATCCGACGGTGGTCGATGTGGATCCTTATGGTCTTTTGACTCCCAAAAAAGTGGGAAGAACCACAGTTTTCGCTCGGGGAAGAACTCTATCGGGCGTTACGGTGGAAGGGAATATGACCGTAATTGTTAAATATGCCCCCGGACAAGGAAAATACAGAATAGATACCACCACTCAGCTGTCAAAGTTTAACCAAGTTATAGGACAACCTGAAGAAATAACCTTTACTTTGTCTATACTTGATCCGCGGTGCGACCCCAATCCCGTAATAGTATGGTGCGTAGGAGGCATTCCGCAAAATGAAATGAACGGCAAATACGAGTTCACATATAGGCCGCCTCTTGACGCCACGTTTGGCACTTATAAGATTTCGGTAAGAATAACGCCGAAATTTGAAACGGTCATGGAGCTTTTTGCGGAAAATACGATAACGCTGTATGAACCTTTTTCGGGATTTAATCTATTAAAGAAAGAACCTCAGGGACAAAAATATGAATTTAATCAGCTTATTAACCTCGAACCCGTTATGGAGGAAGAATATCAAGCTTATGATTGGTACATAAAAAAGCAAGGAGACAGCGGCGACGGGGAATATTTGGGAACTTCATATTATATCGACCAAAAGGGTTCGTTTAGTTTTGTGGCCGATAAAGCGGGCGCTTTTACCGTTACGGTTTATGGAAAGAATGACGATACGATAATGGACGTCAAATATATTAGCTTCAATGTCATTAAATATGTGGAAGGCGATATACTACAGGTAACACCTCAAACAAATATGCAGGAAAAAGTGCCTGACAGTTACGATTGGTATGTGGCTTCTTATGATGAGGAAAATGAGATTGTGGGCGAACATCATTTTGTGGGCACCACTGCCGGCAACAATCCTTTTAATTACGATACGCATATAAAAGGGGAAGGAAAGTATGTATTAATCGCCAAGCCCATGATAGACGGCGTGGGAGTATTTATAGACGGCGAAGAAGTTAAGGAACATACTCAACCTTTTGCGGTATGGCCTAAAACGGGGAAAACGGATATTTATTATCTTACTGTGGACGGAGCTTTTATTGAAGGGGAATATCGCCCGGTAATCAAATGGAACGCCGTGGGAGGAGCAAACAGCTTTATTGTGGAGGTATCGCGCGATAGACAAGTCCATATTATTGACACTACCGATGCCGAAAACGAAGATTTAGGCATTATTTCCAGAGATTACAGCGTTGTATTGCCTTTGTCGATAGCGACATTGGAACAAGATTTTTCCGTAAGGGTAAAACAAAAAGGCGGAATTTTTTCCGATAAAGTAGATTATACGGGCAAACAAATTTCGCAAAGGCAATATGAGTTCCTTGAAGAAATTTATATGTCCATTAACAGATACATAATCGACATGAAAGAGTTGGGCGATATTCTAAACTATCTTGTTACATATAAGCCCGCAAAATATCTTTTGGAAAAAAGCGACGACGGAGCGGAAACATTTTTGATAAGCATATACACCGAAATGGTATATAGAAGGATAGACAGTTCGCTTTATCCGGTAAGCGACACAGAACCTTTTGATGACGATTATTTGAATAATATCCATAATTTGGTTGAAGGCGCCATCAACGCATACGGCATAAAGCAAATAAAAGAGGTAGGCTTTGCTTATTCGGATTTATATAAAAGCTTTGACATAACCGTAACCATTCATAAATATGATGAATATATTCATCAAGAGGAGGAAGAGGATAGCAGTCTTAATTACGAGAAAAATTATACTCAGACGCCGCGCAATGAAGATTTTGACGATTTCACCATCGAAAGCAAAAACGGCGTAGAAGTAGCCACTTCCAATCAACTGTATTATGTAGTCGCCGCGGGCAAAAAACCTCTTCCCGCCGAGGGCAGCGTCGCGGAAGAGATATACAATGAAGCAAAGGCTATTCTCAGAGAAATAATTGACAGCAAAATGACTTCATATCAGAAGGTTTTAGCCATACATGATTATATAGCTTCGGAAATCAGCACAGACAAAAAGCTGCGGGAATACAGCAGGCTTACGCCCATGCCTGAAGACGCGTATCTCTATGACGGGTATCATTTGGAAGGCGCTTTGTTGCGCAAGAAAGCGGTTAGTTTGGGAAAGAGCAAGGCGTTTATTCTGCTTTGCGGAATAGAAGGGATACCCGCCTTATTGATAAAAGGAACCAAAAAAGGCAAAGAGCATTACTGGAACAAAGCGCTTATCGGCGACAATTGGTACAATATTGACACAACTGACGCAAGATGTCAGCGGGACGGCTATTCTTTGATTAATTACGCGTATTTTCTTAAGAGCGACACAAAAATGCATGAGCTGGGATATATATCTTACGGAGAGCATCCGCCTGCCGAACAAGACTATGACATAAAAGGCGCCGTTCAAGGCTGCATTTCCATTACCGAAATAGAAGACTTTGATTTGCAAATGAGCGAATATAATAACAAAATTAACGGTTTATATTCATTGGGCGTATATTTTGAAGAGGGTTTTGAAAGTTCCGTAGAATTTTCGGATTTGATTTTAGAGCGTTTGGAAGAGGCTCTGAACGATGATTTTATTGAATTTGAAGAGTTGTTGCAGCTTACCTCAAATTATTTTGTCTTAATTCTTTATAAACCATAACGATAAAGCGAGGAAATTATGAAAAAAACAAAAATTTATTTTATAGTTCTAATCGTTTTTTTAACGGCCTTATTGACTTCGTGCGGCTTAATAACCGTAGGGAGAGGAAAATATTCGGGATTTTACTTGCAGTATTCCGCGAAAGCCGTATATCAAGTGGGCGAAACTCTTAATGTTTACATTAAGGAAAAAAACGGCAGTCCGCAATCTTACAATGTCTATCAAAAAAAATCCGATGAAGATTATTCTTTGAAAGGAAAAATATCGGCGAAAGAAAGCATCGTCATGGAATTTTTGGAGCCCGCCGTTTATTCTTTGAAAGTGGCGGCGGTCAACAACAATTTGGAACAATCGGATTACAGCGAGGTATCCTTTACGGTAGTTACGCTTGAGCAAATGGAATTGCAGAGATTCGTCATCAAAAACAATGTAGTGGATTTAATGTATAATCAAGAGGGCTTGGATACTTATGATATAAATTCCTTGGAAGTGGTTTATTATCCTGAATACGCCATGCAAAGGAATTTAATATTTACTCCATTGAACGACAGCAACATTACGATAAGCGATTCCAAAATAAAAGCGGTAGGCTATAAAAAATTGCAGCAGCCGTATACGCTTACTTTCTACAGCGCCCAAAAGAACAGCGTAAAATCCAATATGTATATCAGAATACATAACGGCTATAAGAAAAATCCGCTTACTCATATATTCGCAGGTTATGTTGACAAAAACTATTATAGCGGCGATTGGGTTAATTTCCAGTTTATGGGATACGCCAATATGGAAGAACCCGATGATTATGTCGTTTACCGCAAAGTGAACGGAGAGAATGTGCTCCTGACGCAATCAAGCGGTGAGTTCCAAAAAGTGATAGAGCACGGAAATACATATTATAATGTCAAAATAACCGAGACTTCAGGGTATATGAAATTAAGGGTTTATGCCAAAATTAACGGCATTGAATCGGACATATATACCGATGTCAGTATAGAATTGTCCGAAAGGCCGGTGGAGGCTACGGGAATTACCCTTAACAAGACGTCCAAAACAATGCTGTTGGACCAAAATTTCAAGATAGAGCATACCATAATTCCCGAAGATACTTATGATAAAACGGTAACCTACGAGGTAGAGGAAGGCGGTTCGAAATATATAGAAATTAATGAAGACGGCGTTATTACCCCTCTTCTTCCCACAAGCGCGCCCGTAAAAATTACCGTGAAAAGCAACAGCAACAGCGCCGTATACGCGATTTTTGAAGCAGAGGTTTTAAATTTAAGAGAAGAAGACATACCGATAGAAGTATCGGCGGGGCAGCTGAGCAATCCGTTGGCGCAAACAATAGGACAAACAGAAGCTATAACTTTTACGATAATCGGGTCGGATTATACCGTTAAATGGTATCTCGACGGAGTCAAAATAAGCGATTTAAGGACTTTGGAATATAATTTCAGCTATCCGCTCAGAGCGGAGCAAAAGGTCTTTACCGCGGAAGTAACTAAGATTGAGGAAGGATGGACGGTAACAAGGGATTTCAATTTACAATTAGAGAGCGCTTTTGAAATTTGCGATTTTGATACCGAATATGAGATTGACTCGATTTTAGAATTTGAATATCAAACCGAATTAGCCGACACCGAAGTGATTTGGAGCGTATATACGTCCTACGAAGCCCCTATTGCCGAGGATGTTGGGGACAGTTATGTTTTTGAACAAGCGGGAAGCTATAAGATATTCGCGGTCTTGAAACAAGGCGGTCAGCCTATTGAAGAAAAATTTTCGCCCTCCTTCAACATATTTGAGAATTTGTCTACGGAACTGTATAATGTCCATGTTAACGGTTATTATGACGGCGTTAATTACGCTCCTCACATCAAATGGATGAAACTTCCCAACAACACCAATATTACCGTTGAAATAATAAAGGATTCCCAAGCTTATGTTTTTGAAAGCGACGATCCGCAATATGAAGATAACTTCTCGTTGGAAGGATTCAAAGCGCCTTATGACATATGCAAGCTGAGCGATGTTTTTGAATACAGGATAAAAACCGATATTTCCAACAAATACACTCCCATTATGTCATATGAAGCTTCAATAGAAAGCAAACATTACGGCTATCTTAAAGATTTGCACGAGCATGAAAGTTCTTATCCCGAAAACTTTATGAACAGATACATAAACAATATCATGGAATTTGCCAAATTGTTGAATTACATTCAAGTTTTTCGGCCCAATGCCGTAAATATTAATGAAAATGAGCAAAAAGTAACCATTATGCTATATTTTGCCATAGACTTTGATACTTATGAAAACAAACAAGCATATGGAGAAATAGATTCTTCTATACAAAATCCAAAACACGCCAACGCGTTCAAGCTTATTGAAGCGGCGAACACCGCTTATGGAGCGGGCGCAAACGGTATGAGCATAGAGTTCGGCGCCGCTGACACTGAAGGCGTATCTGTAACATTTATAATGCCGAGCATTGACGAAATAACCGACACTACAGATAATGAGCAACCGGCAAAGTTATTGTATGATTACGCTCGCCCCAGCACCAGAGGCCAGTATAATCAAGACTTTCCGATTAACGACAATCCGCAGGCGATAACGGTTGAAACCAGCTCCGAGCTTTATCTCGCCGCAAGCTGGGGATGGCGGCCCGCGCCCGTAACGGGCAGCGTTGCCGAAGATATTTATAATAAAGCGAAAGACGTATTGAATGAAATCATTGATAACAATATGAGCGATATGGAAAAAGTATTGGCGATTTATGATTATCTTTGCGCCGAAATACACTATGATTCCGCTCTTTATGACCAATACATGAACGAATACAGGCAAGCGCAAACGGACCAAGAAAGGCGAGAGCTGATGTCTCGCATGAATAAGTATAAATCTTTCCATTTGGAAGGTGTCTTTGAACATAAAGTGGCGGTTTGCGACGGCATCAGCAAAGCGTTTGTGTTGTTGTGCGCCATTGAAGGCATTACCTCCATTAAGCTGGGCGGCATGGCAAACAACGGAAACGGGGAAACCGGCCATGCTTGGAACGAGGTGCTGATAGACGGCAAATGGTATTATATCGATGCCACATGGGGCAGGTGCAAACAATTGATTATAGGTAGGGAAGAAGCATATATTACGGTCAGCCATTATTATTTTAAGGCTCTGAATGAGCACATGGAACCCACGCATGATTTAGTGGGAGAAGCTCCCTTCGCCACAAAACAAAAACAGTATTATTATTACACGCGCGATGAGGATTTATATTTTACGTCGCAGGCGGAATTCTATAAGTATATAGAAAATTTGCCCTCCGCGCTTGAGGATGATATTTCAGTGGAGTTTATTATAGACTATAATTATCCGTCTAATGATGAACTGAAGGATTATGTGGAGAGAGTTTTTGAAGAAAATCAATATAATTACATAGTTATAACCAGAGGAAAAACAGTTGTGGTATTTCTTTTTGCGTAGGTGAAAAATGATTGATTATCAAAAAGTAGATACTTATTGCGGCAAAGCGTTGCGGGTGAGCAACGGCAAAATTGAATTTACGGCGGCGCTGGATGTGGGGCCCAGAATAATTGCCTTCAACAAAAAAGGGGGCGGCAATATTTTTTACCAAGACATATTGGACAAACGGAATAAAGATGTGTCTTCCGTTTACGGCCAAGGTCAAATATGGCACATATACGGCGGGCACAGAGTGTGGTTGTCCCCGGAAAGCCTCAAGACATATTATCCCGACAATGAAAGCATCAACTATGATATTTTGCCCAAAGGCTTAAGGTTATATTTGAAAAATATGAAAGTAATAAATATTTCTTTATCGCTGACCTTGGAGTTTATTTCCGACAACAGCTTGAAAGTTACCCATAAAATTACCAACGAAGGCGAAAAGAGAGATTTTTGCATATGGGGATTGACGGCTTTAAGGAGCGGCGGAAGAATGAAAGTCAACCTACCTAAAACCGATACTGGTTTTTTGCCCAACAGAAATTTGGTTCTTTGGCCTTACTCCGACATTAATGACGAAAGATTAATAATAAACAACGACAGCATTGTTATAAACAGCACGGAAAGGGTAGACAAACCATTAAAAATAGGAACCTATAACGACGATATTAAGATATTTTACACAATAGACGACATTGAGTTTTTCAAAGAATATAAAGGCGACAAAGAAGGCAGATATCCCGATTATTTTTGTAATTTTGAAACTTACACCTGCGACGCGCTGCATGAAGTGGAGAGTTTATCGCCGTTCAAGACGCTTGATAGAAACGAGGAAATGAGTTTTGAGGAAATATGGACATTGAGATAAAGAGGTTATGATGAAACTTAACGATAAGGCTTTTGTTAAAGACGGTAAAAAGAATATTTATACGCACATGGTGTTTGCGGCTCACCCTGACGATGTGGAAATAATGTGCGGAGATGGCATAATAAAATGTTATGATGATGATACCAAAGGCTTGGTCGCCGTAATAGTAGGCGACGGCGCAGGCAGCCCCAGAAGCGGCCCTTACGCCGATTTTGACGATAATCAAATGATAAACGAAAGGCGGATGGAGCAGGTAGAAGCCGCCGAGAAAGGCAATTACGCCAGATTGATAATGCTTAATTATCCCAGTAAAACCATTGCGGTAAACAATCAAACGCTGATTGACGATATATTGCAAATCTTGAAAGAGCATAAACCCGCGATACTGTATTCCCACAATCCGGCAGACAAGCATAATACGCATGTAAACGTGCTTAAATGCGTGCTGACCGCCTTGAGACAATTGCCCAAAGCCGAAAGGCCGAAATATTTTTACGGTTGCGAATGCTGGCGAGATTTGGATTGGCTCAGCGATAAAGACAAAATGATTTTTAATCTTAGCGGATATGGAGATTTGCTGACCGAACTGTTGTTGTGTCACCGTTCGCAGGTAGCCGGCGGCAAAAGATATGATCTTGCGGCGCACGGCAGAAGGCTTGCAAACGCCACCTTCCACAGATCGCATAATGTGGATACCGTAGAGCTGGCGAATCTTGGCATGGATCTCACGCCTTTAATTAAAGACGACGCCATAGACTTAAGAGATTTTATAGAAGAAAAAATAAAAAATTTCAAAAAGGAAATATTAGTATAATTTTGCCAAAATAAGAGTAAAAAAGCAAAAGGTCTTTTGTTTTGCTCAATCATGGTTTTTTGCTGTTTTTAAGACATAAAGCGTTTATTTTAAGATTGGTTTCAGTCGAATCACCCTACAATATAGTCGTAAACGCGGATATACTTTGTATTGACTTTAATCATAATTCAAGGTATAATAAAAAAGCATATATATTTATTAAAGGAAAAAGTATTTCTTGGTAAGTCAATTTTCTATAAGCGGCTATGGAGGGAACTGTAAAAATGAAATCTAAATTGTTGCCAAAAATCTTAATAGCGTTGATGTGTCTTGTTTTGGCGCTGGCATTAATATCCTGCTCCAGACGTTCGCCCAACGACGAATACGAAGGACCGATAGGCGGCAAACCCGATCCTACTCAAAATAAACCCGGCGTTGAGGTGATGGAACAAAAAGTTGCCAATGAATATGTTAAAAATGCTGTCAACAACATAGACAGAACTAAGGTCGAAGACCCTGAATGGCTAAATATAGATTGTCAAATCACTTTTGTTTTTAATGATTATACCACAGTTCCCTATACCTATACGGATTATCTCATAACCGTTCAAGGAAATATTCATCTTGAAGACAATATGCAAAGCAACGCCCTTATTGAAATAAAAAATTCGTATACGGGCGTTCTTGTTTTTGGATTTTATTATTATAATGCCACCGCTTACATGAATATAAGCGGCAAGCGATATTATATGAAAGAACTGAATTTGGCTTACATAGGCAGCATGCTCGCGACTTTAATAGAGGAGAACGACTTAAATATCGCTTATATTATGGGAAGCTTCCTTTCAGGAAAACCTGATTTCGGAGACAGCGAAACGGGAAGCATGATAGCCGACTATATCAGTTTGGCAATTGATTTTGGATTGCTCTACAACAAAAACCTTTCCACGCTGTCATACAGCGACGATCAAAACTATGAATACATAGGGCATACGCTTAAGGCCAATGAAATACTTGAAATAATCAGAAAAGGCCTTAGGATACCGGGTATGCTTGAATTAGACTTTACTTGGGAATTTTTTGGACTTCCCAATTTGGATCCTTTATTGAAAGCCTTATTGGGATTTAATCTTCAAAGCATAAAAGAAAAGAAATGGCCCGTTATGTCGGCGCAGCTTATTTCCATCCATAAAAAAGGCGATGTCAAATTGGCTGACGGAAGCACCATAAAAGATTATATTTTTTCAGGCTTCGGGTTTAAGGCAACCTGTCCCGACACCAACGATTATGAAGTTGACATTAAGGTTACGCCATTGATGATAAAGACCTCCAACGAAAAATCAGTCTCCATTTCATTTGCGGGTCTTTCATTGGGACCCAACGGCGAAGATACCGTTTATACCCGAGGAAGTCTGGGCAATGTTGAGTTAAACACGGCTTTGTATGTTAAGAATGAGGCCAACGCCGAAATAACTTTAAGACGGGTGCTCGGAGATATTATTGATTTGGGCGCGGTAGGCGATATTCCTCTTAAGTTCAAGGAAGCAAGCGAATATCGTTTTGACATAAATGTTAAAGCCTCGTTGAATATGTTTGACAATCGCGACACTAAAGCCGAGATTTTAATTACTTTCAACGGAGAGCAGTTTATCAGAGGATATCTCATTGCCGACCCCAACGCCGACAATGATTCCAGCGTAACCGCAAAGAATGTTTTGTATTTGGATTTATCGGCGCTTAAAGCCAAAGAAAACGAAAGATTGTACGAAATTATTCCCAATATATGCATCAGCGATATCGACATAAAAGGCATGTTGTTTGACGGAGCGCTTGGCTCGCTGATGCCGTATCTCAATCCTTCCTATGTTGAGCCCGAAGAGGAGCCGCAAAACGCTCCCGGCGACGAAGAGGAGGGCGGTTTGGATTTCGCCGCTTTATTGAATATTATTGTCAAAAACCTTTCAACCGAGGGCGGCAAATTTGAAATTGATTTGGGAAGAGAGGATTTGAATGAATTGTTGTCCCTGTTCCTTGGCGCCAAGACGGGTTTTGGGGGAGCAAGGATATCTTTGGATGTGTCCAAGCCCTTTGACAGCTTGGAGTTTGATATTGAATTAAGCGAAGACGTATCGTTGGGCTTCAGGTTGGGCGGCACAAATCACAAGGGCGATAAGGTTAAAGGTTTAAGCTATTTTGTACAGCCAGTATTTGATTTCAGCGCCATAGAAACCCCGGCGCAGCGGGCTCATTTTACCGATATAACCAACGCTTCGGTATATAATGTATCTTTATCGGGCTTGGTGTCCATAGGCGCGAACGCCACTTATCCCGACGGAGACGGCATAGATTTATCCGGCATCGTGGGCGGGATAGTAGATAATGTTTTCTTGAATTTAGGCATAAGGAGCACGGAAAGATTGGATATCCTTTATAGGTTAAACGCGAATATCGACATAGTAAGTTTCAGCAATCTGGAATTCGCGATAATGTTCTATTTGCCTGAAGAAGCCGAACACGGCGAAGAACTTTTCTTGACCTTGTATTATGTCGGTTCTGAAGATGTGCTGTATATAGATTTATCCGAATTGAGCAAATTAAGGCGCAAACTTCCCATGCTTTCCATTATTTCCGACTTGCCTAAGCTGAAGCTTGAGGATGTGGGCATAAGAAATCTGTTGTCGGGGATGGGGGATGCCGACAATGCCGCTTATGCGGAATACTATAACGCGCTTGGAGAAGCAATAGCGCTTGAGGCCGAAGATTCTATGGATATGCTGGATCTCATAGGAGCGGTTATTTCCGAGATAATCATAGGAAGAGAAAACAATGAAGATCCTGCCGAATCCATAAAGGTGCTTGTCAGCTCTCAATTGCTGACCGTATTATTGCAATTCCTGGGCATGAATATGACCGCTCCGGAAGTCAACGCCTATGTTAAGATACAGCTGTACAGAGCCATGGGCGATTATGTTCAAATTCATTTGGGAATACTTGATTCCGGCAATTCCGAAATAGAGGCCATAGAATTAAACCTTAATTTAATAAAAAACCTTCGTGTCAAGGTAGGCCGAGACGTGCTTGTAATCGGTCATAAAGTAGAGGAATTTAAGAATATTCTTCATTGGGCGGAAAGCCTTAAAGTGGCGGTTGCCTCCGAGGGCTATATCTCTTTAGCGCCCGACGGCACCGAGGTATACGAAAACGAGTCCTTAAACAGCATTATAGAAAGACTTTACAGCGGCTCCGATCCTACCAGCTTTATGGGTCAATTGATAAAGAGTTTAGCCATAAGGTTTAATTTAGGAGAATTCAGCGTCAATCTCGGTTATTCAATAAGAGGAAACATAAGCATATCCAATATCATTAAGAGCGATTTGGAAATAGTGATATACGATAGAGACGCTGTTGTGGCGACTAACGGGTTTTTAACGGATATCAGCGGCGAAGAAGTTAGGTACGCGATAATTATTGCGATTTATCTCATTGATAACGAAGCATATGTGGATTTATCTCATTTCGGTCTGCCCAAAATAGCGCTTACCGATGTTGAGGGCACATTAAACAATATATACGCCATGCAATGGGATAAGAATTATCTGGAAGCCACCGCCTTAAAAGAACAGTTAATGAAAGAAATGATGCAGGAAGTGATGCAAAGCACAGATAAGACCAAGGCCATGGCTTGGGATAAACACTTATCGAACACTTCCGATTCAAAAGAAATCGAATATCTTAATTCTATTTATAACAACAATTACAATATGCTTGTTCAAAGGATAAGGGACTTGAAAGGCGACCAGCAATACGAGCCCAATCCCGGCGAGAGGGAGGCATTTGCCAAAAGAGCCAAGTCTATGAGCTGGGACGCTTTATGCGGAGATACCGACAGGCGTAAATCTATATATTGGGATAACTATTACAGCGCGATTAATGAAGTAATGGATAATTTGGCTTTACGCATTGAAGAAATAGAAGACCTTCTCAGCGAGAATCCTACTGGCGATGAACGCATGCGTTTAGAAAATGAGTTAAATGAAAAGAGGCAAGAATTCGCCGAAATCAGCGCCGAGCAGGAGCTTGCGTACGAAGCAATAAGAGGAATTGAAGAGCTGTATCCCAATATTGAAAGATACAAAAAGCAATCTCTTGCTTGGGACAGACTCCTTATTTATTTGGGAGACAATGTTCCTTGCAATAAGCACACGGGCGAAACCATAATTGACTACAAGACGGGCAAGCCGAGATTGACAATAGCCCATCCCGATGACGAAATAAAAGCGTTGTCGTGGAAGGCTTACGGCAAGCGCAGCGAAAAGGATGCGGCGGTTTGGAAAGATATGTATGCCGCCGCCGATGAGCAAACAAGGCAAGAAATGGACGGCGTTTATCAGTCAGTGCTTGATGAGATATATGCCAAGATAGTCGAAATAATGCCTCAAAACGCGCGCAACAACGCTATTGCCAATTTAGAAAATTTCTGGTACAGAAACTTCAGAAGCGAATATCCTAATGAAACCGATCAGCAGATAAGAGACAGAGTAAGAGCTTATCTTGAGCTTTATCCTGAATTAAGGGAAGAGGCTCTTAAAAATGAAGCCAAGAGCAGATTTTCCAACCATTATACTTATGAAGAAGCGCAAATGATGGCCTTGCATGTTTATAGGTCTTCAAACGGCGCAAACAATCTCGCTCCCCAAAACAGCAGGGAGTTTGCTGAGATATTAATACCTGACAGAGACTATATCCTCAATGCTTCTTATGATAATCCCGCCGCCGTAGCTTTGCAGATGTGGTTCGGGAATCAAAGGCTGACAATAAATGTCACCAGCGATGTAATGAATAATTTATTGAGGATTATGGATATTAATCTTCCCGTTTCCATTCGCGATACCTATTTATCGGTAAATCTCGGCGAAAATTTTGGCATTGATCTTGCTACCGGAGCCGATGTGCTGTTATTGGAAATGAATATCGGACGCTTCTCCTTCGGCGTAATGGATGAAGATATGCATAAAATAGAAGTGCCGTTCAAATCGGATTATGCCGAGGGCACAGCAAGCGGTGTTCCTCAAGCTATATACGTAAAGATAGAAGGCAGCTTTTTCCTTAAAAATAATCCCACTTACGAAAATCAAAACCTGATAACATTTACTCCGTTATTGCAGGAATTCCTTACCGTATCGGCATTTGACAAGAAAGAGCTTAGGGATTTCATTAAAGAAATAGAAATTGAGACAGGCTTGACGCCTAATTCAACCGAATTAAAAAGCCTGGCATGGCAAGAGTTATATGCCAGAACGGATTTGTCGGCAGCCCACAGAACCGAACTGGATACCGCTTTGTTATATGTTACCGATGAAGCGGCAAAAAATAATGAAAATTTGACCGAGGAACAAAGATACGCAAGGGCATGGGATCGATTATTGGAAAGCGCCACCTTAATAGATTTGGAAAAACTCGGCATGGATACCCAGCTGATTTTCAAAGGAGAATCCGATGTTTCGCTCCATTTCAAGATAGAGGGATATTTGGTCTTTGCCGATTTATTACAAAGCAATTTCTCCGTTGAGATAACCACGAAAAAGGGAGAAGCTTATGATCCCGAACTGGTAATAAGAATAGTATATGACGGACAAGACGCATATATCGATACCGAACTATTTGACATAGGCAAGGTAAGGCTTGAGAATGTCCAAAATATTGTAGAATACTGGCGGGATGTGATAACGGACATCTCTACGAAAGACCCCGTTAACGCTCCGCAAAATTCCTCTCCCGCGAAGTACGCGGTCAATAATCTTAAGACATACATTGATTTGATGTTTTTCGACGGCGGTATAACTATAGCGCTTGCCAAAGCGGCTTTAGTGAACGCCATAAGTTTCCTTGGAATTGACATTAGCCCGTACTTTGAAGAAATTGATTTCGGAGCAAATGTTACGCTGGATCTCAGTCCGGTCAGCCTTGAAGCCGAAGTATATATAAATATTCTGGAACAAAAAGACCAATACGGCAATACAGTTTACGAAAGAGGGGACAGAACCGATTATGACGTAAACATGGGATTGTGGATAGGCAATATCGATGTCGGTTTCAATAATAAAATTATAATGCCCGAAAAAGGCGAATATACCAATATAAGTAATTTTGAAAGAATAAGCGTCAGCTTTGGCGGAAAAATTGAATTATTGCTGGAAGCTCCCGATGAAGGCTATCACTTTGACTATCTCGTAAATATGTTTACCAATTACTGGTTCAAACGGAATCCCGATATTGGACTTATTTTTGAAATTATCGGAAATGAGTACGATATGGAAATATATTTCGATTTGACCGCAAATATCAATTTAATGACGATTACCGAATTCAAGAATATTGAATTATATTTTAATCTTACTTCCAAAGAGGCTATGGATAAGTACAACAGCCCCGGCAATATTCTCAACAGAGAAAGGATGCGCAATATTCTTGCTTCTTTGGGCAATAATCCCTCCCTTGCCCAGGCATGGGATGAATATTATAGGTATGTGGAAACCCACAATTTAACCGAAGAGCTTAACAGGCTTAACGAGATAAAAACAAGAATAATGCTTGAATACAATTATTTGCCCGAAGAAGAAAGATTTAAGATACTCGCATGGGAAACCGCGTTGGGAGAAGCGGGCGATTATCTGCTGGGCGACGTGCTTTCATTGTATTTAATTGTTGACGGAGAAGGCATAGCCGACGCTTATCTTGATTTGAGCGTGCTTGGAATCGAGCCTATCGTAATTAAAGATGTTGAGAACATAATAAGCGGCTTTACCGGCGCTCCTCAAAGTATTGGCAACGGCAGCGCAAACAGAGCGCCTTCGCCTATGAACGCGTCGGATGATTATCTTTCGTTGTTTGCCTCCAAAGCGCTCATAAGCATTGCTACCGATGAAACGATAGCGTCGTCGCCGATTATGTTAGAGCTTACTTCGGGGGCTATTTACGGCGTGCTTGCGGCGTTAAACTTTGACGTAAGCAATTATCTCGTGGAAGGCGGATACCATCCCAATCTGGAGATAGGATTATTCGGAGACAACAAGATTCTTTCCATTGAATTAATTCTTGAAAAATTCCTTGGTTTTAATTTCAGCATAGACGTACCCTCAATCGATGTTACCAATCCCGCGCCTCGGGTAATAAACAAGGATAAATATTTTGAAATAGACGACGAATGGAGCACCGTTAAATTATCAATAGAAGGCAGTTTGAACATGTTTGCGGACAGCACCGACGAAAGCGAAGAAATATCGTTGGGCGATTTACTTGCCGATTTACTCAATAACGATAATTTGGGATTTGATATTATTATCAGAACGCTGGAAGATTTGGGAGAAAATATTACTTTTAGGCTGGAAGCCGTGGTAAATATTCGCAAATTATTGGACGGCGATTTATCAGGCTTGCAAATTTTGTTGGAAGTAGTTAACAGCAACGGCGACGTGCTCTTAGGTCTATACTTAATCAATGAATTGAATCCCATGGGAGAGCCGGTTACCAACGCTTATTTGAATGCCGCTTCTTTGAATATCGGTAAAATCAAAGTACTTAACGCCATCGATACTTTAAGTAATCTTTTTGCCAACGGAGCTGTCTTGGCTCAGGCCAACAATGTCAGTCTTGACGAAATGGCGGCGCTTGCTTCCGTTAAATTGCAAGCAATGAACTCAGCTCCCCAAAATGCCACAGGCGGACCCGAAGACTATGTAAGAACCGTGCTCGGAAAGGGCGAAGGCTTGGTTATGACTATTGCTACCGGCGTGCTTAATGTGCTTTTGGAATCGGTATTCAATGACGATACCAGCTTAATGTCCAGAGCTTGGCAGGATTTAATGAGACAAGATATAGAGGAAGAACGCAACGAACAACTTATGATTGACCGTTACGAGCTTGCCAGAATGGACAGATATCTTGAAGAAGCTGAAACGCTGGGCGCCGATAATGTCAAATTATGGGCGTATGAAGAGCTTTGGCAACAGAGCACTGCCGTAATAAGAAATCAATTGGACAGCAGAGTGGCGGAGATAAAAAGCAGCGATATGTCCATAACTGATTCTCAAGCCAAAGTTATGGTATGGAATGAATTGTATAACGAACTGCTTAATAACATTGAAAGATTAACGGCTAAGATTACTAAGGACGAAGTTGAAAACAGAAGCAGCCAGCAAGCCGACATAGTAAACAATATGGATATGAAATCTCGGGCTTGGGAGCAATGGTATGACAACGCTGTTGAAGCCAAAGCTGAAATGAACAAAATTTATAGCGATTTATTGGAGATTTATCCAACCGATCCCGATGAGCTGAACAGATCCAGAGCGTGGACGGAGTATTATACAAGGTATTTGGGCAACGCGTCCACCATAGCGATGATGAATGCCTTGATTAACTCAATACGCGCGGCCAATCCCGGCATGAATGACACAAGAGTAAGATCGGAAGCATGGTTGCAGCTTTATTCGCAAAGAGACGGCGCCATAATTAACCTTAACGGCATTTATAATGAAATGCTTCTCAAGAAAAACGAATACGGAATGCCCGAGCTCTGGGAAACCTATTATAAAATATGGGCATGGGAGACGCTATACTATAGGTCAAATGATGATGATAGACTCAGGATGAATGACTTCATAAATCGCCTGTATCCTTATAATACAAGAGCGCAGAAAGAAGAGGGCGCTTGGAGATTTTATGTTGACGAGGTTAATGCCGCCATGGCAAACGCCATTTATGAAGGCAACAGCTTGGTGGCTTATATTTTCCGACCCGACAAAAACGGAAATTGGCAAAAGATTAAAGTAAACGATAAAGAAGTTGAATTGCTTGCGGATATTTATTTGAACGCTTATTCCTATATGCATGATATAATAACGGCTACCGTAAAAAATCACGCTGTTTTGGAAATAGGGCTGTTGAGCGAAGGCAAGCTGTTCAGAGTAAGTCTGGAAGCGGCTAACTTTGGTTTGGAATTGGCTCTTGACAGCATTAAGCCCGGATTCAGCGATTTAGAGCTTAGTTTGCCTGAAAACTTTAATCCTGACGAATATGTAAGCGTGGATGAAAATATCTCAAAAATTTATGTGCGCCTTGCCGTTGATTTCGGCTGGGATTTGGATGAGGGAGCCGAGTATGACTTTTCATCCATAATAGAATCTTTCCTTGGCGGGAACGAAGCCTATCTGAATCTTGGCATTAATATAGCGCCCATTCTTAAAATCCTTGAACAAATAGGCAATCATTTCCGTCTTGAAGTGGAAGGAATATTGAGCATTACCGATATAATGTCTTCTGATTTGAAACTGTCGCTTTACAGATTGGTAACCGTTACCGATCAATCGGGCAATCAAAGCATAGAGAAAGAATCGGAGCCGGTATTTTCTATCGTGTATATCAACGGCGGAATGTTTATAGACGCCGAGTCTTTCAATATACAAAGAGCGCATGTGCTTGACGCTCAAGATTTCTTTGAAAAAGTATTAAATGCTTTCGGCACCACCGTAAATAATTCTTCTCCCGCCAACAGACAGCTTGCGGCAAATGTATTGAACAGCTATATGAATTATGCTTTCAATGCTTCAAGCAACAGAGCCCCCATAATGGTAGAGCTTGACCATAACGGGCTTAAGGCGCATGTGGGCAATGCGGCTGTTTTCGCCTTGCTGGGATTGCTGGGATTTGATTTGCAGGCCGCAATGGAGACCGTGGGCGAAATTAATGTGGATGTGGGCTTGTTTACTGACGGCATTCTGTGCTTGGACATAATATTTGCCGCAATAGACGAGAATCTTGTGCCTACGGGTAAAGAGATAAGAATAAATCTTAAGATCAGGGATGATTTTGAAATTGATTTGGATGCGGACAGTCATAATTTCGCGCCGCCCGAACACGAATATGTGCAATTAAGCACTATTCCGATACTCGGAATAAGCACAAAGATATTGCTTTCTCTGGAAGCCGGTATGGTAACCAAAAGAGAATTTGTCAAAGAACCGTTAAAGAGCATACTGGAGACGCAAGGACTCAGCCAAGTTATCGAATCGATAATACTTACGGTTTGGAACGACCAAGACACAATCTTTGAAATAGATATAAAAGCCAATGTCAATTTGCTCAGTATTTTTGATTCCGAAATACAGGTAATTATCAGAAATTATGAGACGGGAAAACGATATGCGCGCATAAATATCTATAACGGCAACCTGTTTATAGATATTACCGATATCGGAGGAGATAAAGTTTATATTGAAGACGTTACCGATATGCTTTTCGGAAATACGAATCAACAAACTTCTCCTGCCGCTAACGACAACTTATTTAACGCCAGCGGGATATTCTCCAACAATCTCACGCTCAATGCATTGCTTGACAGCCGTGGTTTCTATGTGCTTGCCAAAAGAGCGGCCATTGAATCCTTGCTCGCGGCATTTAATATGAATAACTTTGAAATATTTAACGAAGTGCACGCCAAGATATACGTCATACCCGAGAATAAGAGCATGACAATAGGCCTGGAAATCGCCATGGGCGACGATTATGTGGGCGGCAGCGAAATTGAAATGGATAAGATACTTGCGCTTGGTTTGTCGTTAAACGGCGTAAGGATTAATTTTGAAAGATTCTCCGAAAGCGAATTGATAATTCCTCAAAGAATTAATTATAACTTGTTGCAGAATATTAACAGCATATCCTTCAGCACGCAATTTGCTTTGACGTTGGAGGACGAAAGCGGAAGCTATGACTTTACTAAGCTCTTGCAGCAATTACTGGAAGAAAATCCTCTTGGTATGGCTCTTGCTCCAATATTGGCGCTGGAAGAAGATATGGGCGGCACCTTGTATTTTGACGTAAGCGTAATTATGGGGCTGGAAGACATTTTGGGCGATTTGCAGATAATGTTGGATATATATACCGCCAATCGCAGTTTTGAAATGCTGCTGACATATATTAAAGGCGATCTATATGTGGATTTGACGAAGATCGGATTGGAAAAAATAGAAATAAAAGGCGTTATGGACATTATAGATACCTTAACGGGAGGAGCCCAAGAGCCTGAAAACAGCTTTTCCAGAAGAGCGTATGAGAATTACGTGTATTATGATAATTTGTTTAATGCCGAGCCTTCTCAGCTGACCGAAGAACAATTAATCGAAAGGGCAATGGCCATGGTTAAGATAGCTCTTGACGAAGAAAGAGGACTTACCGTCACCCTTGTGTCGGGAATGATAAAGGCATTAATGAAAATGCTTGGCATAAATATTGAAGAATATATCGAAGGCATAGCCGAGCCCAATGCCGAAGTCGGCGTGGATAAACATATAGAAATATCCATCAAAATAAATGTGGAATCTTCCGAATATGATAACGGCGACTTAATTTATCTCAATATGTTGCTGGAAAATACCAACGGCAATAAAGAAGAAGCTTGGAAAAAATGGCAGGAGGATTTGAATCCGGCCGGCGTCATAAGGCTTAATGAGTATCGCAAAGCTGAGGCATGGAGAGATCTTTACGCCAACAGCTGGGGCGAGGAATTGATTGAAATGGACGAGGTGTTTGAATGGGTAAATAAACGCTATCCTTATTATACCCATACAAAGAAATTGGCGGCATCCTGGGATAAGCTGATTAATCAGCGTCAAACCGCCAACGCCATATTCATGGAAGCTTTGCTTAGCGACGACGAAATTACATCAAGAATGCTGGCTTGGGACGCCCTAAAGGATGTGGCCACCGAAGCGCAAAAAGCCATAATGGAAGATGTTTTTGAGGCTTTGGGCGAAGAAGCGCGTTTGAGCGAGGCATGGGATATTCTTTATTCAAAAACCTCGTTAAGCCAAGAGGTAAAAACCGCCATGGAATATGCTCTGCAATTGATGATAACGGAGCATCAATATTGGAATGACGCCAGACAAAAAGCGGCGGCATGGACATATTATTTCGATTCCTTAGACGAATCGGATACCAATGAACAGAAAATCATATCAATGATGCTCAAAGTGCTGAATGAAGAAATCAAAGGTAACCTGTTCACCGAAAAAGCCAAAAAGGCCATGGGCTGGATTAGGCTTATGGAAGAGGAAAGCGAGCATTTTGAAGATCTTAACTTTATTGAAGCCAAGCTTGCCAACGATGATTATGCGGTAAGGGGAAGCGCTTGGGACGCTCTTAAGGTTTATGAAGCTGAAAGAATAGACAGATTAAATCAAATTTTGGGCACGGAAAACCCGGCGACCGGGCTCTATCTTGAATTGAGAGACATTGAACAGGCTCTTTTAGCCGATCCCGACAATGAAGAATTAAAGAATCAAAGAGACGCTCTTGTTTCGCGCATAAATAAAATTAAAGTTGACATTGCCAACATTGAAAAAACTCTCATTGAAATGGAAGAATTAGAATTATCTCAATTAGGTAAGCCTAATGAGATGAAAGCCAAAGCATGGGATTACCGCAGACGCCATGCCGTTACCATTGACAGAATAATATTGATGGACGGCATACTTAAGAGTCAAGCGTGGGATTACATGCGCCATCTTTATGAATTGCTGAATTATCAGCAAGAAATTAATGAAATGGATACCGAGTTGAACAACCTTTCCGGCAATGAATATGAATTTGAATATATGAGAAAGGTTGAGGCTTGGGATAATCTTATTGAAAGCAGATATTTCTCTTCGGTACGGGATATGCTTCAAAACTATCAAGATGTAGAAAACATCGAAAAAGCTTTTGACAGATTGTACGCCGAGGCTGTGGAGAAAAGCAAAAATCTTGCCAATATTTCTCTCGGCTTATCGCTTAAAGGCGAACAGACAAATGTAAAATTTGCCAACGAGGTTAAGTATATTGATTCCGAAACGGGAGAGCTTGTTTCCACCATCTCCGATTTATTGAGCAAGCAAGAAAAAGCGGAATACAAGACATATGATGAGCTTAAGGTATATTTTGAGATTAACGCCAGTTTGGAAATAGCGCTGGAAGAAGGCAAGCTTGAAATAAACGATATATTGGCGTTGTTCCCGGCCATAGGCGGAATAAAAAGCGCGGTCAGATTCCTTGAAGAGCACTCGCTTTTTGTGGAGCTTGGCGGAAGTCTGAGCATAGACTTTACCAAATTCCTTTCCAAAGATCTTGATAAGGTGGATGATTCCATAAGAGGAGAAGTGTTCCTTACCTATTATATTATCGATTATGACAACGAAGGTTCGCCCGTTGACTACAGTCAAGTAATTTTGAATGTATGGATTGTGGGAAAAGATGTTTATCTCCAAGGCGAATTGTACGACAGCCAATTGAATTTGCACATACCCAACATGCAGCTTGCAAGAACAATAATCAATATGGTTGTGGGCGAAGAAGAAACCGAGCCTATCGCCAATGCGATTTACAGAAGCATTCCGGGGTATGAAGAATATCTTGAAAATATGGACGAAGAAATAGCCAATCCCTTTGAGTCTCTTTACAATGCCGCCAATGCCGATTCCACTCAAGCTTCCAATTTGATTAAGGCGTTAATCAGAATAAACTCTCAAGAAGCGGGCATGGTGCTTTCGGCCGAGCTTATGACAAAAGTGCTTGAAAATTTCATGGGCGAAGGATTGCATGATATAGTGCAAAAGATATATACCGAAGGCTCTTTGGGAATACATTATGACGATGACTTTAATATAGGCTTAATCCTTGAAAAAGAAAGAGAAGAAGGCAGCGAAACAGTGGGATATCGTTTGGAATTCTCATTGCTTCACAATACGTTTATAACCTTGGACGACGAGACTTTCCGTGAATTCTATGAAAAATATGATAAAGACGAATATATTGAACTCTTTAATGAATGTTATACCATCGATGAAGTATTGACAAGATTCACCGTAGGCGTCAGTTTGACTTTGGAAGCCGATTTCCTTAAGCATGTGTTGGATTGGAGCACGCTGTTCAGCGTTCAAGAATTGCCTACAATTTTCCAAATAAGGATTTTGGAAGCGATGCACGGCTTGATAACGCTGAATGTTATGGGGGATATTGACCTTACCGGCGGAATAGGCGCGCTGGATATAAGAGGTGAAATGCTCAATGAAGCCGGAGAAGTATTGCTTACGGTATATTTTGAAGGAGGCTATATTACCCGAGGAGAATTGGATCCCAGGTTATATATAGAATCTTCGTTGCTCGGTTTGCCGAAACTGTACATTGATATAGACAGCGCGTCAATGTTTACCGGTTTGGATGCTGAATTTATAAGGAATCTGCTCATCAAAACCGATAGAATTTCCGATGAAATGAATATGCCTTCGGCGATAGATCACAGCGATGAGGATATCGATGAAGATATTGACGATGCTGATGAAGAGGAGCAAGGCCCGTCAATAGGTGGGATAAGATTAGGCAATTTGTTTGAAAGTCTTTCCATAGGAAAAGGCACATTCGCTTTGGTGGCAATGCCTTCGGCTATTGCAAGCATCATATCCGACTTATTCAATCTGCCCTTTGACGAGGTGGGCGATATAACGCTTGAGCTGGACAATATCGCAAACACGCTGCAGCTTATTATACCCGTGGACGCCGGTATCCGTGACGAGAAAGGCAATACCATTGTGCCGTCCAAACTTAATCTCGGCATAGGCATAAGCAATGTTAACGCAAGATTGGGTCCCAATTATAATTTCTTTGCCGATGTCGACTTTGCGGAGTTTGAATCAATTAATCAATACGTTTGGGCGATGGAGCTTAACAGCAGCCTTAAGATAAATGACGATCTGTGCTCGCTGTTCGATCTTTCGGACATAACATTGCCCCTTATGAACATGCAGCTGCAACTGCAATCGGCTGAAGCGTTGGATATAGAAATAGGGTTTAAGCTCTCTACTTTCGTATCTTTTGCCAATTTGAAAGATTTGAGATTGCAGCTTGAAATAACCCAAAATAATGAGAGACGCATAATGGTAGCTTATGTGGGTTCGGAAGACCAAGGCAAATTGTTCCTTGACCTCAACGGTATTGCGCTTCCCGCGGTAACCACAACGGCGGTTGATTTAGGTAAGATAGTCGAAAATCTGATTAAAAACATAGAAAATACTGATCAGGACGCAACGGAGCCGCAACCAAGTTCACAGCCATATAACGCTTCGGACGGATATTACGGAAGCGGGGACAGCTTATCTCCGGCGGAAGCGATAGCTAGAATGTATCCCGATATTAAGGATATGCCTTTTGGAGCTAATATGTTGCTGTTCATCGGGCATTCCAAAGAAGTCAGTCTTGCGATTACGGGCGCTTTGCTTACCGCATTGTTTGACAACCTCAATAATGTAACGAAAGGCGGCGTTCCCGATATTATTTTGGATATTCCCGTATTTGATTCTCTTAAGGTAGGTTATTCCGAAAAAGACGACCTTGCCGGAATTTTATTGGTGCTTGATGAATATAAATCATTTAAGATTAATTATAGCTTCGGCGAATGCAAGTCCTTTATGAGGACGCAGGAAGATATCTATGATTTTATCGATCCCATTGATCCCGAAAATGAAGCAAGAGAAAAAGAATATGACGATATCAATATCATAGAAAAAATAGCTTTAAACTTGGAAATGGAGCTGAGAGTCAAAACAAAAGCCGAAAAGGAAGGTTATCCCAAATCGCAAACCATTGAAGCAATAGAAGCTCTTATAGAAGGCTTGATAGGAATGGAAGAAGGCAGCGTGGTATTTGACATGCAAAATACCATAATGACTTTCAATATCACAATCGGCGCCGTATTGAATCTTGCCGATTTATCCAAAACCAATGTGGTGTTTGTAATAAGGTATAACGACAATCCTTTGTTATCCATTTATTATGTGGGCGAGCATAATAAGATATACGCGGACTTATCTACTTTAGGACTATTTAAGGTATCCTTGACGGGCATAGATCTTATGGGATTGCTTGCGGGTATTTTCACCGAGCCTCTTGTTACCGAGGGCCAAGGCATAAATTTGGTTGATTTAATGGAAAGCTTGCTTTCCGGCAATCCTGACGACTCCGAAGAAGAATATATAGAAGAAGAGGAAGCAGGCGAAGACGAAGAAGAGGAAGAAGGCGAAGAAGGTGAAGATGAAGATCCCGAGCAAACCAGCGATTCTCTTCAAGAAAAGCCCACCATTTCCTTAATACTGGCGAATGAGGAAATAATAATAAGCCCCAATACCGCCGTGCTTAATTATTTCTTAGCCGGAGCGGGCATTAAACTTCCGAACTTTGCCGATATAAGAATGTCTATGAACACAATTGAGGGATTAAATAATCTTTCATTGAACCTCAAAATAGACAATTACGGAAACAATGTCAGTTTAACCGTTCCGGTAGGCGGATTGAGCATTACCTTCGGCGGAGAAAATGTAAGAATACCTTCAGCCGGTCAGCTGTCCAAATATGGAGGATTGGCGGGGCTTACATTTAATAAATTCAATGGATTCGGCATAGATACCGTCGCCCTTGTGGACAGCGTGCTGGACGGACTTAAGATATATAACCTTGATATCTTCCTTGACAAGAGAGTGGATTATTGGGAGAGGAAAGATTTATATACCATTTATCCTCCCGCGGATACCGATACCGGGCCGGTATATTATCCTGACGACGACACAGGCTATGACGGAGTAATGACGCAAGAACAAAAGAATTTCTTGAAAACTCTGGACGCGCTTGAAACATTGGGCCGATTCAGCAGCGGATTTGAATGGTCCGATATAGTGGAAGGCGTTATCGGCGATATTCAGGATCAAGAGACAAAAGAGCCCATTTTCTATCGTAACCGTTACAGAAGAGGCAAGATAAGGCTTAATAAGATGACATCAAACGCCATACAGGTGGCAATACAAACCTTGAGCTGGAATACAGGCACGACTTTTGCCTATGTCGAAAAGCACAGGGTGCTTTTGCAGCTGGGAGCGCAATTTAATATAAGGATACCCGTAGTGCAAATTTCAATTCCGATTGCGAAATGGGGCAATTCGTTGCTGTCGGGCATTACAGGCGCCAATTCGTTTGATAATAAAGGCATATTGATACCGTTCTCGCTATATCCAAAAGATCTGTTCGCTTCCGAAGACGACACCGTCAACACCGGTAACCTTTACGGTAAGATAATCGATCCTCAAGGCAATCCAATCGAAAATATTGAAGTGGTGTTGACAATTAATGTCTATATTCCAAACGATGAAGACGAAGATTTGAACGCTGACGGAACCAAAGATCTTGTCACGTATACCAATGCGGAAGGAAAATTCTTCTTCATGAATGTGCCTTGCCAAAGACCTTTAGGCGTGCGTGATCTCACCTTGCCGAAGAAAGAAGGCGAGAAAAAACAAGAAAGAGAGGCGGAATTAATTTCCCGATTGGTTTCTACCGATCCTGATGAAGACGGCATTTACTATCTTGACAACAACCGTTATGTCAAGAAAGGAAATGATTTTTATGAAGTAGAAAAGGGATATGAATTATCCATAAGAGATAACAATAACGAATACGGCTCGCAATTGCGCAGAGAAATTGTTATTCCTCCCAAAGAAATAGCGGCCGCCGAATATATGGAAATTATGATTTCCCAAGAGAAATGGGGAAGCGGCTCGGTTATAATATCCGGCCATGTCAGGGACAAGAATAATAACCCTATCGCTTACGCGTATGTAAACTACAATAACAGCGACGGCGTCAACACCGATGTCAATGGCTATTATGAGTTAGAGATTGACGTATATGATTTTGGCGACAATAACCAAGAGCATAATAAGCAAATATTGAAAGCGTACGCTATCGGATATAAAGACAGCAGGCAAGATTTATTTAGCAAGATATTTATTGAGAATCAAACAAACGTTACCTGCAACTTCAATCTGGAGGATTCGGAAAAACCCGTAACGCTGAATATTATCGGAAAATTGGTGGATACCGACGGCAATCCCATAGTGGCCGGATTGACCGAAGACGACATTCCGAGGGTGGAGATATGGATAAAGATTGGAACAGACGCGGATAGCGTTACTTACGGCACAGATCCTTTCTTTGATATCGTTCCTCATGACTTCCTTGCCGGTAAACTTAACAGCGACGGTTCTTTCAGACTGGAAAGCTTTGAAGATCCCGAAAAACCGCTTTATCTGTTAACTAACGGCTATTATACGCTTAAGATCAGGTCGCCTATTTACAAAAACATCAATAAAACCTTTACCGTTACCACCTCTCAGGTAGCGGCGGCTAATTATACTTATAATATCGGAACAATCACTTTAACAAAAAGAGAAAAGCATTGGACCGAAGACGAGCCGGTAGTTAAGCTGTTGCAGAATACCGACGAGCCCATACTGCCCGCCATGCTGCAAAAAATAAGGATAAGATTGGGCGCCGATTTATTGGACGGCGAGCCCCATAACAGCGCCAAGAACAAGGACGATTGGGCATGGAATGATAAGGGAGAACCTTATAAGGACTTCGTTAACGACATGGGCAATTTACAGTATCCCACAGAAGGATCGCGTGAAGACGAGAATAATGACTACACTTATATAGAAATTTGGCCTGATTCAGGCATGATAAACGATTTGCTCCTCAGCATACAGGGCATGCTTTTCAACATGCTGGGGATGAGCGATATAATAAAAACCAAAAAAGTTCTTCCCATAGATATGTCAATAGGCGGATACAACAAAGTATTGGACGATGAAGGAAACCCTGTCGACAGCAAATTGTACGATAAGTGGATGGGTAGATTTAACGAAAATGACATGAATATCTACGATCCCATGTATGCCACCAAAGGAGCATTTTATCAAGCGGTAAACAGCGCCTTGGCCAAGATGCCGGGAGGCATTATACATTTTGCCATAGCTACGGTGCTTGATTCAATTATGAGAAGTTGGTATATTACCCTTCCCGGACTGGGCGGACATGATGGCAGGCTGGGCGTAATAGACGTAGTTGCGGCGGGAGTCAATAATCCCGAACTTGTTGCCAACGCGTTTCTGGGCCCGTTGATTGCCGCGGTCAGCTGGATACCTTATGTAGGCACCGCTTTGAAATGGATACTTACGGGTATAAAATATATTGTTGTTCTTGCCTTCAATCAAGTACACGACATCTTGAATGACGCATCCAATCTTATAAGCCATATCCTTCCCATAAATGTGGCCTACAATATGTTTGATTGTATGGATTTAAGCGGAAGTCCCTTGAATGTGTATTATGCCAACGGCGACCTTAACGAAGGAGTCAGAACGACAAGCGATGGCGTTGAAGTAAGGCGAGACGTCAAGTATTTTGACATGTCGGTATACGCCAAATTATCTTTGAACGCCTCGGCCGATGTATTGGCGGACAGAATAACGTTGTTTATCAACAGCGCCACTTATAAACATGAGTCTATCAAGCTTCCGTTAGATGAAAATTATATGCCCGAAGAAGACAGACCTGAAGGCCAAACGGGAGAATGGCAGGACGGCTATTGGGAATATACGGGCAGAATAGCTAATTACGGCAACGGCGAGCTTATTCCCACTAATGTAAATTATGATGTAAAAGGCAATGAAATTGTAACCAGACAAACCATAAACAAGGGCATAGTAAATGAAGCCGCTCAAGAGATTATGGACGATTGGGTAAGAAGAAACAACGTAAATTCTTACTTGATAATTGAAGATTATATAACCAATGAGATGGGCGAAGAAGAAGTCTATAACAGGTATTATATTTATGACAATTACGACAATCCCAAGCTTGATCATTATCAAGAATTAGATATTAAAAATACCGGACTCAATTTCAGAGTATTGCAAAACTTCTCTTCAGACGAGTACTACAAATTAGAATACAAGAAAAAAGATAACGAGTTTGAATACACCACAATGATTCCGCCCAGCCAGATAATATTCCATGACCCCTATGATTTAACTGATTTCACAATGATAGGCGGTTCATGGGCAGGCAGCCAAGGCGGCAGAAAGATCAACAACGATCCCAAAACGACTATCTTTGACGGTCTTCCCGACAGAAACTTCGCAAGCTTCATCGATGGCAATTCCAGAGGCTCGCAAGGCGTGGGCATTATGTGGGATTTAAGCGCGGTTAACATTGATCCTACCGGCGTATCGCTGGAAGACAATGTCTTCCTTCCCGGCTATGCGCTCAACCTGACTTACAGCAAAGTAAGGGTTGTGGTGGAAGCTTTCAATGTGGATCCCAATAATGAAAATATTGACGGCCTTGTGCTTGATCCAATTGACCCGTATACCTTTAATGAGGAAGAATATATTAATTCTCTTCCCAAAATGTTCATTTATAATTACGAGAACAAGGCAAACAACAAGAAGAAGACATACTTCTTCAATGATTTGAAATGGGAATTTGACAAAAAGATGGTAGACGGCATAAAAACTTATCCGTCCATGATGTACGATAACGAGAACCAGCCTCCTTATATCTGGCTTACTTATTCTTATCATGGTTCGCCCTTGCCGCCCGCAAAAATTAAGGTGAATTTGAACATTATAGACAGAAGGGTGAACACCGTTTCCGCGAGCAAGACCGAAATAAACGGCAATATTTTCAATGAGGAACTTGATTTGTCGCTTAACGGCATTCAACCCGCCGAAGGGTTGGAAGGCTATCATGGCGTTGTGGCCTTCAGCCCCTTTGAATGCAGAGATCCTTATTCAGTAATGCAAAATGTCAAGTATTTCAATGTGTTTACGCGAGACGGCACTGCGGTAAACAACTGGAGAGTGCTTGAGGGAAGCTTTACTACTCACAACAACAGCGACGGAAGCAACCTTAAGAATTACGATTCCACCGACCTTAGCAGAAGGACATATGATGTTTCCTATAAGATAGTGGACAATATTGGTTTTGTGCAAACAATCAAGATATTTGTTGAAATTAGGTCCAAAGAAATCGTGGGCGCCATAGGTTGGGATAAACCCCAAAACTTAACGCCTTACAAAGACGCGGACAAAGAATTGCTGGAAAGACTGGGACTTTCCGATAGCATTACGGTGGAATACGGCGACGGAACAAGCGGACTGATGTCGTTAGGTGAAAATCCGCAAGAACAAAAAATAGTTATCGAAACGGAAAAAGACGGACAAACGGTAGTGGAAGGCTACTATATAATAAAAGGCGATACCCTCTCATGGCTAATACCCATAATGTCTTATGAGGGCGGAAGCTATGTGATAAAAGCGCTTGTGGGAGGCGACCTTGCAAAATACGAAATGGACGCCAGAATTACCGATATCAGATTGCGCCGTATGAACGCCTTCTATAATCAAACCACGTGTCAAGCGAATGCTTGGGATACTCTGTACAATAACAGCAGCAGAATGGTTAAGTCCGCCATGGATGATATTGTTGATAAATGGCGAAACGAAGGCTACAATAACAGGCAGGCAAAAGCCGCCGCCTGGGAGGAATGGTATTCCCTCAGCAATGAAAGGGCGCAATTTGACATGGATATCATTCTTGTGAAAGAGAAGCTCAAATATTCATCTGTAAGCAGGACTGCCGCTCAGACAGAAGCTTGGGATATAGCATATGCATATTCTTATAAGAATGAGCTTGACGTCATGCTTGACAGGGTAATAAGAAACAATCCCGAAGCTACCGAAGACGCCATAAAAGAAGTCGCTTGGAATATACATTTAAGAGAAACGGGCAATCTGTTCCAAAAAGATATAATGAATGAAATATTGGCGCAGGTTACCGCCGAAATGCCCGACGCGCCCAATCTTAAAGCCATAGCATGGCAAAGATTTTATGACGCTTCCGACGCCAAGAGAGTGGAATATGACAGAATAATGCATTATGTGCGCGAGGCTAATCCCAGCGATACCGATTCGCAGCTTAAACGGAAAGCTTGGCAAAAACTGTATGACGATTATACCGTGGATAATGAATTGCTTGAAGCTCAAGTTGCCGTGCAGCCCAGAGTGGCGACCAATCTTGCGCAGGCGCTGGTATTTGATCCTAGTCAAAAAATAGAGCTTTCCAATATTCAGCAAATTAATTTCAACGGCATAGTGGATACTGCCATAGTTGAATGGAAAGACATTGACGAAACAAAGCTTGTCAATAATTTCAAGGGCAAGATATTTTATTCGGATATGGAGCTTATTGATAAGCTATTCGGCAATCAGATTATCAGAAACGTAAGAATAACCATACAGCAATTGGATATTATCGGCATAAGGATAACAGGCGACAGCAATGTAATGATAAATCCTTATGACGAAGAGACAATAAATCAATTCCTTGCCCAATTTGATGACTACATCCCCGAATTCCAGAGAAATAAATTTGGTCTTGAGTTGGCCGGCGGAGTAGTGCTGTGGGATAATCCCAATCGACCTGAGAGATATTGGGAGTTCTTGACTGACAGCCAAGGCATCCCCGTATGGAGATACGCGAATGGAAGCGGCTTTGATTATGACGGCAACGGCAATAACAGCGTTATTCTCACCGTAAGGAATTTTGGTTATGACCAAAATCCTGTTTGGATGCAGGAAATAATATTTACTATTAACCCCGATTATATTCTTGACCGTACGGTAATCGATTTCGCTGACCAATTCGCGACTTCGCAAGGAATAAAGAAGCTTGCCGATAAAACGCCCGAAGACGAACAATTGGGAATAATTTGGATGCTCAAAGACGGACAGCTGAATATTATGGATGCCTTTAAGATGAGCAAGATTGAACAATTGTATGTGAAATTTAAGGATAACAGCGTTTCTTTGTTGCCCGCTACGCTTAACTTTGGAAGCTATGCCGAAGAATTTTACGCGCACAGCGAGTTCTATCTCAACAAGGGAATCAAAATCGGCACAATGCTTAATACCATACAAGAATTTAACATAAACGTAGTGAATACCAGCCCCAGACTTGTCTACACATATATAGACGAGATTACCGGCGAAGTCAAAAAAGATATTCGATTCCACGCTGTCAAGAATGGGGACGGAACATTAAGCCAAGAAGTGGATTTCGACAATATTGCGTATAACGCGTACGATAAGATTGAATTGCCTTCTTACGCATATGTTAAATTTATCAAAAATCAAGCCAGCGAAGTATTGCCGCTTGATGTAATTTGGATTAATGTCCAGCCTTATGATAATCTCAGCGAACAAACTACGGCTACGGCTAAGATAGGGAACAATACTTTCGGTTATATAACTCATACGGTTACTATCAACATTGTTCCCGAATCAATAAATATCGAGGGCATTGCCAATGATAAATTGCCCAGCGAATTGGCGATTTATCCGTATGTTCCGCTTGAGCAGCAATTAGAACAGTATATGAACATTACGGTTAACACAAGCATCAGAAGCAACCTTAATGTCGATGTCAAAGTTGATGAAATAAACTTCACGGTTTATCAACAGAATGGCTTTGTGGAACAAGTTATGGATGTGAATTTCAACATCGGCATAACCACGGAATTTGATACTTCATACGGCGTTGAGAATTTTGATATTAGACAGGTAAAAACCGTAAAGATTTATTTGAGAGAAATGATAGCTCAAGGCATTGCCGAAGAAATTGTGGGCAGCATTTATGAAAAGATAGACTTTAACAATTACAAGAAAGCGGTTGTGCTGTTCAGCGCAGGAGCCCCCGATGAAGAAATGGATATCGATTGGGATCTGTCTAATCTTGTATATAATTATCTCGGCGGCATATGTTATGTTCAAGCCACGATAGCCAAGGGCACCGACCTTGAGCAAACATTTGATGTTCCGGTACAGATTGTGCCTACGCAATTGCAGGATATTGTGGCGTTGAGCCAAGCGGAGGCCCAAGCTTTGAATGCCGAATACAATCCCGCAAGGCTGAAATTGAAGGAAAACGGCGTAATAGAAAAATTGTTAATTGAGCCGTTTGAAGGATTTACCGAGCTTCCCACCATGGTAAAAGCCAAGTTCAGGAACAATCTTCAAGAATTGCTGGTATATGTGGATTGGTCATACGATCATATTGTAAGAGCAATGACGGTAAGAGGCGGCACATTTACCAAGGCTAAGCAAAATGCCGCTATAGCCACCATATACTTGTACGAAACGCAAAAGGTTATGGAAAACGGCGTAGAGGTAGAAAAACAAATCAAAGTAGCCGCTCAATCCATAGAAGTGGATGTAATGGTCTATAATCGCTCCATAACGGAATATCTTGTCAGCTATGAGTACGAAGGCGAGAACTTCATTTCCGTAGCCAACAGCCCCGACGACGTGTATGATCCCAATTATTTGCTTGTGAAAGGTAAAATGCCCATTAATCCCTATGCCAAGCAATACAGCGAAGATTTCAACAGTCCTGATTTCGCTTATTTCAGAAGGGCAAGAATTCGTCTTAACAATATTTCTGAGGAAGGAGTGCCGTATGAAACCGATCCTAAGCATATAGACTTTGTGCTTACGGCAGACAACTATCTCATATACGACTCAGACAGACTGGGACCCACCTCGCTCAAAGATTTGTATAAAGGACGCGATGTCATTGTAGACCTTTTTGTCGACATTGACGAGCCCACCGCCGCGCCTGACATCAGGAGCATCCGAATAGGCAATAATGGCGACCAAATCCAAGTCCGCATATTGGATATGACATATAATTCAGGTCTCAGCAAAAACGTATATTATATCGACGTATACGGCGCTATAACCGAAAAGGATGGAAAAGTTTATACTCATAGCGTCGAATATAACGAGAAAGAATATGATATACTCATTGAAGGCGCCGACGCCTTGGTTTATGGCAATATCGCATCTTATGTGTTTGACGAGGTTGTGTATGACGGCAAAGACATAAATACAAGATTTGACGACAATAAAGCGGTAGGCAAAATCGGTTATAAGGCGGGAGTGGGCAGACTGTATGTCACATTCGGCAATGAATACGGCGGAGTGCAAACACATATTATTGAAATACATTATATTGACAGAACCGTAAAGAATTTGTTCGAGGTTAATTCTAACATAGTTCCGTATTATAAAGCCGACGGAAAAGGCGTTTACAGCTTTGTGTTCGATCCGTTCAAGCCTTACGCCAACGACACTCAACCTCTTGCGGAAGGTGTTCAAGGGTATTTGAAAAACGGCAGCAGAGGCACCGTTGTTGAATTTAATGACGGTACCACGCTTGACTTATCTTCATTTGAAAATATCAGCCGAGCCAATATTGAAGTATTGTGGGATGATTCCAATGTTAAGATGAGATTTGTGGGCGGCAATTATAAGGTGATTGCCGAAATAGGAACGGGCACAACGGCGGCGCAGAAAATCACCTATCCCGTAATAATCAAATCTCGTAAGGTAAAATCTGGCACAGGTTTTGAGAATATTTTGAAATCGGGCGCCGATACTTCGCTGCAAGTGTACGATTATCTCAATGAGCCCAACCTCAACAAAGCAATCGAAGATAAATTATTCCTGCCGGCAGGGACTTATTTCAGAGTGTACTTTGACGGATATGAAGACGAATACATGGAATTCAGAATGGGCTATTATGCGGGAACTCCCGACGGAGGCAAAATAGTTGTGCGTACCTATAAGGGTTTGGGCGCGGAAAGAATAGAAACCGGCAAGTTTGAATTGTTGGAAGAAGAACAAGCTATACTAATGAGCTTTACCATTGATCCCAGCAAACCGATTTCTTATAAAGGCGGCGAGATGAGATTCTATATCACAATTCCTGGATTCGCAATGGGCGAAGACGGACAGCAAAAAGCGACGATAAGCGTGGAGATAGAAGAGCAGTATATCGCCTTTATTCAAGAAGGAGAAGAGGATAACTACAATCCCGCTTCCGCCAAACCCGTAACAATTAAAGGAAAGGACGAAGGAGCTATCCAATATACCACAGGCACGTCGAAGGGCGAGAATATCATTGAATATACAATTGAAGACATCAACAGTTATCATATCAACAGACCTTACTATTACATTAAGCAAAATGGTGTGCCTATGCCGAATTATATTTGGGTATACGTAACTACTAAGGAATGGCAGGAAAAAATAAATAGCGGCATAGCGACTATAAGCTTTAATGATTCAACAGGGAATACCGAAGCTTATTACTATGAGAATGGAGAAAGGATTTCCACTCAGCTTACTCCTTACTTTACCGAAGCGTTGTGGTCAGGCGGCAGCAGAGGCAGGGTGTATATAAACTATTACGGCGAAGAGTTTAAGACTACCACCATGATGGATATAGACAATCAGCCTTACACATTTAGGTTTACCTCTACTCCTTGGGTTTACGGAGGTTATAGCGATCAAGAGTCTTTGTATGATCCGGCCACCAATGAGCTGTATACCATAGACGCCTTTATTGACGGAACGGGCTATGGTCCTGAAGATATAATCTTAATGCCTACATTCGCTTCGGGCGCGCACAGGGAGACCTTTAAGGTGGTTTACGAAGACCTTGACAACCCCGAAGACACTTATCCTGAATTTAATAAGGCATTAGGGCATACTTTTGATGAAAAATATGGGTTCAAGGTTACTTTCGGTCCCGGACAGGAAGAAGTATTCCTTAATATCCGAAGCGGCGGAACATATTATAACAATTATGGCAGGTGGTATTTTGGCGATGTGCTGTTCGGTACCGGCACCACTCAATACGCTACGCTGACATTGGGCGGCAAAGGTGGTCAAGTGGTGCGCTGGTCCTTCCCCAATCTTACCTTAAGGAAGTGGGTAAATACTAACATTTCCGATGTGATAGCCGTGCAAGATACTTACAAAATGCCAGATACATTTACTCAATATTTCTCAGGTCCCAACGGATATGAGAGGGGCGTTGAAGTGCCTTTGACATTGAGGAATTTCCGCACTCCCATGGGCAATAATTTCGGATTGAATGAGGAGACCAAAGAAGGCATCATGCCCGGCGTATTGCCCGCGGGCATTAGCCAAAACGATTCATACGCCACGATAACCGCTAAGCTTGAACAATGGTATAAGAGCTCGGAGCGCACCCTTGTTAAACATAAATTCACCATTTCAACCAATCAAATGACTCCCAAATACAGCATAGCCATGGTGGATTGGGGTATTGACCAATATTGCGCTTATCCCGAAACAACGGATACTATAGGCGGGACCATAATACTTGCCGGATACGACAGCTTGTATGTGGATTATACGGCGGAAGCCGAACCGCCCGAATGGAAGGTTCGCCAAGGAGTAGTACTCAATAACTTTGACTATAACTCTCTTGTGCCCCAGCGATATGAATCGTCCGACAATACTGTCTATCTGCTTCATCCCGACCATGCCGAGGCTTATCCCAACGCGCCGTTGTGCGTGGACGGCAAATGGAAATATCCCGCGGGCATGCAGGACGGCGGCTTCAATACAGGCACGATGAGTATGTTCTATTACAGAAAAGGCCAGTATGAAGAGTATCAAAATGCCGTGCCCGAAATTGAAGTGGAAAGAGGCACAAGATTTGAAATGCACAATTTGCCCGTATTGCAAATACTGTACGCCTATCTTGATGACGGATTTCTAGGTATTAATAAGACTTGGCATTTCGTTAAAGGCGTAACATATATGCCTTGGCAATATGCTTTCGTATGGAGAATGGAAGCCAATCAGCCCGGCTGGCGGCATGTGGACAATATCTTTAGTCCTAACTCAAACAGCTATTACGGAGTGCAGCAAGGCGGATTCGAATATATTGACACAAACGCTCCCGCGGGCACCGTGTATACGATTATGTCAAGCCTGAATATGAGCGGCGCGAATTCGGTGGTGGTTAAAATTAAATTGGTGAACAGAGTTACCTATTAATAAATAAAACTCAAAGACGTATATAAGGCTCCGCAATTTATGCGGAGCCTTTTTTGCGTTTGGGTAAAAGATATAAGAATAAACATTATGAATATACTATTTTTATGAAAGGCATAAACAGAGAATTCATAAACAGACTGATTCTTATTACCTTGGCGGCGTTAATCGTATGGAATTATGATAAAGTCGCGACGCTGTTTTCTCTTGTTAAAGACGCGCTTACGCCTATTTTTATTGGGGCCATTTTCGCTATGATATTGAATGTGCCCATGCAGCTTTTTGAAAACAAGGTCTTTTTTAAATTCAAAAAATTAAAGAAGCCGCTGTCTTTATGGAGCTCGGTATTGCTGTTTGCCGGTATTCTTACGGGATTTGGTTTTCTGATTTTCTCTAAGCTTGTGGAAAGCATTAAAACCGTGTCCCAAGCGTTTCAATCGGGAAATGTTTTTCAAGAAATATGTTCCGAGAACGCTTTTTTTAATTTTATTTTTACCAATCTAAAAAAAGCCGCAGAAAATTTTATGGATAAGCTGCAAGATTATGTGCCTAAAATGATGGAGATAGCAAGCAATGTTCTGAAAGTGGCAATAAATATTTTTTTAGGCTTGTTTTTTGCCATACTGATATTGAATAACAAAGAAGAATTAAGTCGTCAATTCAAGAAATTATTGTTAAAAGTATCCAAAGGCAAAGCCAAAGCCATTATGGATCTATTGAAAATGGCTTTGGAGAAATTCTCCAGATATATGGGAGGACAGCTTATAGAAGCCATGCTGTTGGGGATAGTGTGTTACACGCTGATGATATTGATAGGTCTTCCTTTCGCGCCTCTTGTTTCGGCGATAATCGCCTTAGTAAATCTGATACCTATGGTGGGCGCTTATATCGGAGGAGCTTTTTCCGCGTTAATAATTTTTTCGGTAAGTCCCGAAAAAGCATTGATTTTTATTATATTTATTATTATATTGCAGCAGGTGGAAGCGGTTACCACATATCCCGTAATAGTGGGCAAATATGTGGGGTTGTCCGGATTTTGGATACTTGCGTCGGTAGTAATAGGAGGAAGCTTATTCGGCTTTATTGGAGTATTTCTCGCCGTTCCCGTAATGGCTTTTCTTCATGATTTCATTGGCGGATTAGTGGCCGAAAAAAAGGCCAAGAGTCCTCTTTATCTTGACGGCGCTTAGCCTATATGCTACAATGAATCGAGGTAAATTATGAAATTTTATTCCGATTTGACAAAATCCATTACGCCGTACAAAGCGGGCGAACAGCCTAAGGATAAAAGGTATATAAAGCTGAACACCAACGAAAATCCGTATCCGCCTTCTCCTGCGGTTTTTGATGTGGTAACAAAAGCTTGCGTGGAGGATTTAAGATTATATCCCGACCCCGACACGACGATTTTGAAAGAGGTCATTTCTCAAGTAAAAAATGTAAACGTGGAGAATATTTTTACCGGTAACGGAAGCGATGAAGTATTATCCATGATTTTTGCCGCCTTTTTCAATAAAAACGATAAAGTGGCTTATGCCGATATAACATACAGCTTTTACGAGGTTTATGCGGCGTATTACGGACTGGAAAGCGTAATAATTCCGCTTAAAGATTATAAATTAATCCCTCAAGACTATCACGGCTTGAATTGCAAAGGAATAATAATAGCCAATCCCAACGCGCCTACCGGGGATGTTGTAAGCAGTCAAGATATTGAAAGCATTGTCTTAAGCAATAAAGATTCGCTGGTTGTCGTCGATCAGGCGTATGCGGCTTTCAGCGATACGGACATAACTTATCTTATCAATAAATATGATAATCTCATAGTGGTGGAAACGCTGTCAAAAAGCCATGCGCTTGCCGGTTTGAGATGCGGTTATTGTCTGGCCAATCGAAATCTTATCTTGGCTCTGGAGCGGATAAAGAATTGCATAAACAGCTATACCGTAAACAGGCTTACGATTAAGATGGCGGCGGCTGCTTTGATGGACAGAGAATATTACGCACGCATAACCGAAAAGATAAAAGCTACCAGAGAAAGGACGCAAAAAGCGCTTGACGAAATGGGAATACCATACATAAAATCTCATTCCAATTTTATATTTATAAATTTGGGGAACAGAGCCAAAGAAATATATTTGAAGTTAAAGGAACAAGGCATACTTGTGCGCCATTTCGATAAAAAAGGCGTAAATAGCTTTATCAGGGTAACCGTTGGAAGAGATGACGAAATGGACAGTTTCCTTTTTCAATTAAGCAGGTTAATTTCTTCCTAATCTTCAATAATCTACATTATATATAGTATTGCGCGCCATTCTTGTGGTTATAATTCTGTTATGAAAAGCAGAACAAGAACTAATTTGCATATTTGCAACGGCGCTCAATTTCTGGCGGAATTGATTAATAATGTCTACGGCACGGGAAGCGTAGGCATTGTTTATGAAGATAAGCATAAACAAACAGGGGGAGAAATATCAAAATTATTGCTGAAAAACGGCAATAAGGTTAAAAGTATGCCGCTGTCTGAATATCGCCAACATTCTTTTGCCGAACATGAAAGATTTATACTGGGCATAGGCGGAATCAATATTGCCAAAACATTGCCGCAATATATGGATGAAAAGCTGTTTGCCTACTATTGCCTTGAAATAATTCCCGACTTTTTTGCCCATGGCTTATTGTGGAGGAAGGAATATACTTTTGCGGAATTTGCTTATTTTGATACCCTAAAGTGCGATATTAGGGATACCAAAATATTAAGCGGCGCTTATGTATCCTTGCTTTCTTTACTGGTTTCTTTGGCGGACGAGCACTGCTGTAAATTTATTTTGCCCTATCGCGATAGCGAATCGGAAGTGTTGATTAAAGAAATAAAAAGCATATTGTTAAGACCCGTTGATAAAGATTATTATTTAAGCTCAATTTTAAAAATAATAAAAAATGCGGTCGAATATTTGGAGGCTAAAAAAATAAACCCTTTGATATACCGAATCAGACAAAAAAATTTTGAAGATTGGAGTTATGAAAAAGAATTTTTTATTGACTATTTATTGTTTTTCCTTGCATTAATCTTTACAAAATGGGATATTAATGATATGCTTATACCGTCATTGACGGCTAAAGAAAGCAACTTAATGCTTACGAAAATCTTATTAAAGCAAGAAGCGCGCATAAGGCAGATTATGCTGAGCAAGGAAGAAATGAACCATATATCAATGGTATTCCGCGCGCTGGGCAATAGTTTTGAAGATATTGACATAATGGAAAGCTTTGCTGCGATAATTGAAAACGCTTCCGATGAGGAAGGATTGTTTGCGGAAATAAATAGTATGGGAATAACGGAGAGGTTGATTGAATATGAAGAGTACCAAAGATATTGATTTATTTTTATTTGATCTTGACGGCACTATTAATATGGGCGATATTCCCCTAAAAGGAGCTATAGAGACTTTGACCCGACTAACCGAAAACGGAAAGCGGGTTTGTTTTGTGACCAACAACAGTTCCAAATCCAAATATGATTATCTGGAGAAGATAAGGCGTCTTGGTTATAACGCTAGAATTGAGCAAATCATAACCTCGGGAATGGCTACCGCGCAATATTTGTCTCGTCATCGTCCTTATAAATCAGTCTATGTGCTTGGAACCGATGCGTTAAAAAGAGAAATGGGCGATTACGGCATAGAGATGAAGGAAGACGCGGATATTGTAGTGCTGGGGTTTGATACTTCGCTTACATACGATAAGCTTTTTCATGCCTGCATATTGCTGGAAAAGGGCAGAGAGTATATAGCCACTCATCCCGATTTTGTTTGTCCTTCCGAATTTGGGAATATGCCGGACACGGGCGCCATAATGGCGTTGATAGAAAAAACGAATGGCAGAAGACCTTCGGTGATAATCGGCAAGCCGTATGCGCCCATGGCAGAGTTTGTGTTTGACCATTGCCATATAGAACCCAATAAAGTGGCGATGGTGGGAGACAGGCTTTATACCGATGTGCTTTTCGGCAAAAACAACAAAATGACAAGCATTCTTGTGCTTACGGGCGAGACCACCATACAAATGCTTAATGATTCCGATATTAAGCCCGATATTGTTTTGGAGTCCGTAAACGATATTGAAATATAAATGCAGTTATTTGCAAAAACTTGCATTATGCTTTTTAATATTATATAATATGAAGACAAATTGACTTTTTGCGGAGTAAACAGATGAACAAAAAAACCGTTTTGATAATAATTGCTTTGCTTGCGATAGCGGCAATTACGGTAGGTTGCACCGAGAATTATAAACAGAATCCGATAGGCGGAAATTACGATAATAAAGAAATATTTTCCAATGGCGGCATGGCGGTAAAATACGGAGATTATTTGTATTTTATTAACGGCTATGCGGCAAAAGACGATAAGAATAATTTCGGGGATGTCGTAAAAGGGGCGATTATGAGGGTGGAGCTTGACGATAACGGCAAGCCTAAATTAAGCACGCTTGTAACCGTTGTGCCCAAAAAGGTTTATTCCACTGATAAGGAATACGGCGGTCTGTTTATAGTCAATGATTATATTTATTATTCCACCACAAGCATGGAAAAAGATAGCGAAGGCAATCCCAAAACCGACAAAATGGTTATTATGCGCACCAAGGTTAACGGCGCGGATACGGAAATAATAGCCGAGTTTGATTCCCATTCGATAAAATACAAGGTCATAAATAATTCTTTGGTTTATGTAAAAGACAATAATATTTATCGCATAAATCTTACCGACAAGAAATTCGCCGCAAAGAAAGTGGACGAAGGCATTGACTCCACATTCTTCTATACTCGGCCGTTGAAAGACAGCAATTCCATGGACAATTATATTTTTTATTCAAAGACCGATTCCCAAACAGGCAAAAAGACCATAAAGGTTGCAGCCATTGAAGGCGATTTCAAGAAAGACATCTTTACAAGCGACGATATGGGCGACGACGCGATTTATACCGCCACTATCATAGATATCAAATATTACGAAGAGAAGATAACGGTATTCTATAATATTACCGACAATAAACCCACCACGCCTTCGGCTGGAATATACTCTTATACCTATGACACCAACTTTAATTTTATCAAAAGCAATCTGATAAGATACACCAACAATCCTACTTCGACGGAAGGATTCGGATATTCTAAGTTTTATTATCTTGAAGGAAAGGTGCTGGCTTTTGGTTCGGGCAAGAACGAATCGGACCAAACTGTTTCCAAGATGGATATATTCTCGCTGACGGGAGACAAAGAAGGCAACGCCGTTACTTTTAATGGCACAGTCGTTATTGAGGATATTTTCTTTGAAGAAGGCGAAAACCAAGGTTATTATATTTACTATTCCGAAGGCAACAAATATTACAAAATGAAATTATTTGACATGGTGGACGGGAGCATCCAGCCCGCGGGCGGCAACGCTTCGCTGTATTATGACGGCGCTTTCACATCGACTTGGATAAAATCCGAAGTAATAGATAATGTGCTGTATTTCTTTAACGCGGATGTTTCCGATAATATATTCTATTTGGACCTCGACGCGGTTAAAGAAAGAGACGCCGAAAGCCGCAAGCCGCGCGTGCTTGGCGTAATAACCGATGAAGACAGAATAGCGGCTTTTTAATGAATACGCTTATAATTGTTTAAGCGGATAACCGATAGAGTTATCCGCTTTTTTTTTATTGTTAATTTTCTATAATTGGACCTTGAAATGCTGAATTTTATCGATAAAATTATTTGTTTTCGTTTAAGAAAATATAAAGAAAACAGTTTACAAAATAATATATAGTCAATATAATATATCCGTTAGCATAAAAGGCTATTATTAAACAAATGATATAGGTTAAGAGGATTGGGAGGTTGTTATGTCGAAATACAAGAAATGTCCTCGCTGCGAGGTAAATTATATTCTTAACGATGAAGAATATTGTGAAATTTGCCAGCTGGAAATGAAAGGGAAGGTGCTTCAAGAAGAAATTGATGAAGAAGGTGCCGAAGAGATTTGCCCTCGTTGCGGAGAGAATTTTTTAACCGAAGGGGAAAAGTATTGCGAAGCCTGCCAACAAGAAATAATCGAAAGCAAAAAAACAAGCGACGACATAGAACCTGACGATTGGTCCAAAATCGACGAAGAAGACGATGAGGATGTGCTGGAAGAGGATGCGGAAGACGAAGATCTTCCTTTAGACGAGCTTGACGAAGATGAAGATTGGATAGATGACGAAGAGGGTTTTGATGACGATATAGACGAAGATCTTGACGATGAAATTGACGATTACGATCTGGAACTTGAGGACGAGGACTTTGAATACGGCGACGAGGATGACGAATACGAGGAAGAGGAAGAAGATTATTACGATAATGATTAACCTCAAATTTGTTTAAGTTATCAAAAATGGGTGTCCGAAAAGCGATTAAAGGATGCCCTTTTTATATTTTAGGGATATGGACGCATTGTCTGTAAATAATTGTCCAAATAAATTATAAATTATAAGAAAGCAAATAAATCGCTAAATTATTAAAAAAGTCTTTAATATTTATATTATATATGTTATTATAATTCTGTATCAACAATAATACTTGATTACTGAGCAGCGAGGTTTAGTCAATGCATTTCAAAGCAAGGAATATCATAACGGCTATTTGTCTGACACTATTTATCATGCTTATCGCTTTAACGACACAGGCTGTGTTCTTAGTTAAAAGTATTGATGAAGACTGCGTGCAGGCTGCAAGTGATGATCTTGCTTTTACTGTTGAAGTCGGTATTTTTGATGTTGACACCGGCCAATGGACACCTTATTACGAAGACTACGCTTCATGGTATGCTATTTCATTTAAATTTGAATTTACCTCATTAAACGCCAATCCCAATATAATAGAATTCAATTACGCTTACGGAACCAATTTTGAAGATGTAAAAATAAGCGCCGATTGGAAAGAAGACGGTTTGGATAATGAAAATCTTAAGCCGCAAAATATGCTTACCGAGATTGAAGGCGAAGAAAAAATGATATGGACCTTCCCTATCAGCGAATCTTACGATTATTACGTAAAATTTAGAGCCATATCCCAAACAATGTCAGGCTCGGGCGTGCCTGTCACAGAAGTATATGAGTTGAATGAAGTTTTTCACATTATGTATGACAACACGCCAATGGAATCTGATTTTGAAATTGTGAGCGTCAAAGCTGAACATCGTTCGGGCACTCTATGGTCGCATTATGACACCATTGAGGGAAGTTCCGGAAACGTTTGGGTGCACACTCAAATAAGGTTTGAAATAACGAGTAAGAATATGCAGCACGGCGGCAGTTTGCAAGAGAGGTTTTTCTATTCCGTTGATGGCATAGGAGATATGGAAGACGAAGAAAAACAATGGCATCCCGCCACCGAAAATATAGTGGTATTGGAGCAAAATTTGGACGGCCCCGTGCATTTTAAGGTTACCGATCAGAATGGTCAATACCAGTCATATTATACGCAAGACCAGATGGGAAATCCCATTTATGTGAAGATGGATATCGTGGAACCTGAATTTTCCGTAGACGCCAAGTCTACCAAATGGGAAAACGGAGAGCTCGTGGAATATACTTATAATTCAAATTTTTGGACTTATAACAGCGTTACTTTTATAATTACCCCCACAGCTCAATGCATATCCCCGGTTTCATACGAATACAGCATAGACGGCGGCGCTTGGACGCCATTAACCAAAAGTCCGAACGGGGATTATTATATTCTTGTAAGAGAAAGAAAAACCGACAAAATTGAATTTAAGGCTTACAATTCGGCTCTTCTTGAATATAGACCTGCTGGCTCTTACAGCGCTAAAATAGATATTCAACAGCCTATTGCATATGTTACGGCCGTCGACAGCTTTAACACCGCAATAAAAAGCTTCGGAACGGCGGACGGAGAAGGTTACCGTGTGGGATATGCCAGCGACGTGTTGAATTTTTCCATTTTTAACAGACGAAGAGATGACGGCACATTTATACAAAATATATCCGAAACTCGTTGTTACTATAAATATACATATATAGACGGAAGCGGACAAATCCGCGAAACCGAATACGCTTTTATGGCGTCAAATACCGATCCCGAAGGGCATGTATATTTTACAATTTCTGATGAGGTCGGCAATGCGATGTCCATTGACAGAAGGGTATATACTTTTCGCTTGGAATCGGGCGCCGGGCTGTACGATGAGCAAAGCTTTGAAGCCACTATCTTAAACAGCGATTTTGAAATATCTATTGACCCCGTATCCAGAGTGGAAAATGAAAAGGGCTGGTCCAACGCTCCCATTCCTGTTTATGTCAATGTGCCGATTATGGATAAATATATATTCGCTTACGGGATATCCGGCGCGGGATATGAAAATTTTGAAAAAAGGTTTATTTGGGCTTTGGACGGTTCGGGCGACAGCGAAGATGTGGTAAAAGACGTTACTGCCGAGTATGCCGATATCGAAGAAGGAAAACCGGGCTATGTTCCTCCGGGGATGGCGAAATTCAGGATTTATTTAACGACATCGGTAGAAAGAAGATATTTCAGAATTTATGTATATAACGCCGCCGAAGTCAAAAGCAGGAATGAAGAGAACACTCCGGAGATCCGATTGGATATGGTCACCCCAAATGTTAAAATAGTGGCCAATGTTCAGCATAATCCTAATTTAATTATCGAAAGCGGAGAATGGGCAAACGGCAATATAGTAATTACCATGGATTCCAAAGCGCTGCCTGAAAACGAAATAAGCTTGTCGGGAATTGAGTGCGAGCTTATGGTGGATAATTACATTCCCGACAGAAGAATTGAATCCGAGCTTGACAGCGACGGATTGCCGATAGGTAAATTTATCTATACGGCGGAGATTCCTACCGGAGAAGGAATATATACCAAAACTCTTATCTTCAGACTTACCAGCGGCTCGGGATTGCAAAATTATATATACTATGATGTCCGAATCGACAAGAGGGACATTGTATTAAATTATGTTTATGACTTGCTCAATGAAGAAACTTTATTGGAATATGACGAGGTTTCTCCGGTATATACCGGTATTACTTCCTATGTATGCAAAGACATTCAATTCCGCTTTGACAGCAATCACAACGGTCATTTTGATTACTGGTACCGCATTGGGAATACAGGCGCCTTTATAAGAGGACAAGGAGATGTTCTTACCGTAGAAATCCCCGGAAATTCGGCAGGCGAAATAGAATTGCAATTTTATCTTGAAAGTCATGCTGTGGATTTTGAGAACAACAGGAAAGTAACGCATCCGTTTACATTAATAATTCCTTATAATTGCATATCCGTAAATATATCGGCAGCCAAACAGGAACAGGCGCCGGGATATACCATTGACGCCAATAACTGGCGAAACGGTCCCATTTCATTTTTGATAGAATTGCCTGCGGGAGAAAAATATGAAGATTATACATACGGCATAATCATTTTAGGAGATTTGACTCCCGGAGAATTTTACGCTCAAAATGGATTAAACGAAGACAACCAGAAATCGGAAATTTATAATTACTGCACATTGATTTCTTTGAATGAAGGAGTCTTTGATTTCTGGGGCGTGGACGAATACGGCGCGCCAAGGTTTTCCGATCCCACGGGCAGCACCAATAAATGTTTTTATACGGGCAACATAATGATATTTGCTTTTAACAAAGCAAAATACAGTTCAAATTTTGTGGCCGTATATAGCGACGAAATACGAGTGGACAACAGCACTCCGGATGTTACCGATCTTATTCAAGACTTGAATGGCGAAATAGATTTCAATAATGTATATAATAATGAAACCATTACTTTGAGAAATCCGCAGTTTACGGACAGGGCGGCAATAGACTATTATTATTTCTTGGTAACTACGGCCAATCCTCAACCTCAGCAGCTGCCCACTTCCACAGAGCTTAATGGTTGGACAAAGCTTGGCGCCAACGATTATGTAAATATAGGGTATGATCCTGCGGTATTAAGCGTTTCTTACTATTTGTTTGCGCGCAACAGTTTGGGGCAACCAAGCAGCTTGAACGGCGAAAAGTATACTTTCAGAGTGGATCCGAAGATTCCCGAATTCAATGTTACTTATCCGGCGGGTCAAGGCTCGGACGAAAATATGGATATAGATGGAGAAACCTATAATGTATTTACTTTTACTTGGGCGGAGCAAATAAATATAGAGTTCTCCACAAATTCGGATACCGCGGTATATTATTGGTATTCGTTTGATAACAGAAATACTTGGATTAAATATAATCAAACCGCATCCGATGAAAGCAACTTGACCTTTGTATTCAGCGAAGATATTCATTCTACCATTTTCTTTAAGCTTACTAATCAGGCTGGCTCTGAAGTAATGCACATAAAACCCGCGGTTATAAGAATAGACACCAAAAGACCTGATTTTGCGCTTGAAACTTATGTGGGCGGAAACGTATATAACGGCGGAGGCTACGGCTCCATAGATATCGGAGGCAGCCTATATGGGTTGAGCTTGGAAGACACCAGCGGAGACTGGGCAAGCTCTGCGGTTACCATTAAGATAAAGATTGATCCCGAAAACAGGAATCCCAGTCCGGTAGAATATCAATATTTGGTGAAAACCGCAACGGGAGAAACCCAATATGTTAAAACCCCTTCAAATGTGCCCATTAACGACGCCATAACCTTTACTACCGACCGTATGGACAATTTCGGCAAAAACAACGACGCCATAATAGTCGTTCAAGCAAGATGCCCCGCCAACGGTAAAATTTATACGCAAGCCGTGAGAGTTAAAGTAGATAAGGTTGTTCCTGAATTTAAGGTTAACGGAGAAGTTTATATTTCCGATACTTCCAATCAAACAAGGCTGTTAAACAGCGGCGAATGGACAAACCAAGAAGAAGTAAGACTGAGTATTCAGCGCACCAACCCCGTACCCAATAAATCCAAAGTAAAAATAGTATATTTTAGAGAAGGCTCTTCTCTTGAGAATTTGTGGCCTACCGATTCTTCGACGGGAAGCAGCTATGGAATGGTTACCATCACCCAAAGCGAAACAATAAGAGTGGTGGCGACTACGGAATCGGGATTGGTTTATCAGCAAATCTTTGAAGTAAACATAGACACGGTGCCGCCGCAAATTGAATCGGGCATAATTGTTCCCAGCGTTACAGACACGCCCAATACCTATTATATCGACCAACCCATATATTACCGTGAAGAAAACCTTAAAAGCGCGCAGTATATCGTTCGCCCCAATGACACGGTAGGTTTTCCTTTATCGCAAGGGCACATTATCGCTACCAATACCGTGGACAACAGCGAAGAATCAAAAGGTTACGTCAAGATTATCATTGAAGACCTTGCCGGGAATAAAGCCGAACTTGAATTTTATATGGTGCCTTTTAAGCTTGATATAAACAATTTGACATTGAGTCAAGAAGATCTTGACACCATAGACAGATATGAAGCGGATTTAAGGGCGGCAAGAGGAATCGATGATTCCAGAAGGGCGTATTTTGAAAATCTTATTATGAGATTACGGGACAGAGAAAATACTCTCAGACAGGAAATAGCCGGTTTTCAGTCTTATCTTGCCGGTTTGACCCAAAAAGCTAGCTACGAGCTCAGGTCCGATTATAAAGAAATGAACGATTATCTTACCACTTATTATAATTATGAGTATTACGGACAGAAATGGATTCAAGACGCTATTGTGGAAGGCGAATATTTTGAGCGTTTCCAACAGCTGCAGGAAATATTTGCCACGCTTGATAAGGAAATGAAGAGGGTGCAACAAGTAGAGGAAAACGCAAGGAAATTACCCGCCATCAATGTGGTTCAAGTAATCGATTATAACAGAGTATTGCAAGTATATGATTCTTACATTGATCTTTCGCCCGACCAAAAAGCTGTTTTTGATTCCAATTTATATAATAAAATTATGAGCTGTAAAAGAATATGCGAAAATATGCTGCTTCAAGATAAGGATTCCGGAATAAAGATAGAGGGGAACCTCGCGCCGGGCGCCAGAATTGAAGTGCAGAATTATCCCAATACCGTAGAAAAGTTTGACGAGGTGCAAGCCACGCTTTTGAATACCGTTGACAGCTCTAAGCCTCGCACCGTGATATCCGTAAACAAGGTCGGCATAAAAGGAGAAGCGTCTCAAACATCCACGGGCGAAATCCTTGTAAACTTGCCCATACCCGAAGAATTTTATGATTATGTTTTTTTCAGCGTATACAGGCTTTCTCCTGATGACGGTACTGTAAGCGAAATTAAAGGCGTGCAAAGATTGGGGGACGGCAAAAGCGTGCAGTTCAAGACGGACAGTTTGGGCATATATGTGCTTGTTACCAGAGCCAATATCGCCATTAAGCCTGAAGAAAAAGCGGTTTACGGCAGATTGGGGGATATCAAGATTGATACCCAGATGCTTAATTATATAGCTTTCGCGACAATCGGCGTGTTTGTTATCCTTATCGTCGTTGTTACTATTACCGGCCTTAGAAGGAGAAGATTCTTGAGCCATTACAATAAAGAGCATAAGAGCTCGCTTCGCCGAAAAGGCCTGCAGCATATTCCCAAAGGCAATAAGCCTCCCAGAGAACATCCTTTTAAGGATAACGAAAGGGTAAAGACAAGCGATAAACCGATTTTTTATGATTAAAGTTGATTAAAAAAGCCGCCTTTTGGGGCGGCTTAAAATTGCCTATTCTCACCGTTAAAGATTTATGATATAATATATGGTATAATAAAAATAATTATTATAAATACGGATATAAAGGAGAGGAATTATGTCTACGAGAACTCAAGCTTTTGTAAATTTTTATGCCGCAATGGGCTCCTTACAGACTTATACCGCTTTGGATTCCAAAGCAAGGGAGCTTGCCGCCAAACAGGATATCGCGGTAAGGTTCAAAGTTAAGGGCGGACCCGACGGCGTATTGGTTTTCAATAAGGGCGCGGTCAAGGCCGTTCCTTATACCGAAGGTATGCCCACCGACATTGTGCTTTATTGCTCCAGCTGCGATAAGTTCAATGATTTGGTGAACGGAACGGGACAATCGGTTATCCCGATGAAAGGCTTTTTTAAGCTCGGTTTCTTGCTCAAGAAGGACAGCGCTTTTAATGTATTGACCAAACAAATGGCTGACCTTATGCGCCAAAAAGAATTTGACAACGAAGAAGATAAAAAAATCAGCACTTTGCTTGCGTTTAATGCCATGGTGGCGGGAATCGTACAGATAGGCAATGTGGATGAGTTGGGCAGAATGAGCGCCAAGCGTATTCCCGACGGAGATATAGGCATTGAAATTAAGGATGAATGTTATTGCACGGTAAGAGCCCAAAACGGCATATTGGAATATATACCCGCAAAAACTGAGAAGGCAAGAAGCAAAATGGTTTTCGATTCGCTGGCAACGGCGAAAGGCGTTATTGACGGAGCGCTTGACGCCATGTCTTGTATATCGACAGGCTCCATTGCCATGTCGGGATTCATACCCATGTTGCTGAATTTGAACAACATTCTCAATTTAGTACCAAAATATTTATCGTAAGGAGAGGTGGACAATGAAAATTAACGAATACAAAAACAGCAGAAAATTAATGGAAAGGGCGACTAAGGTTATACCTTGTGGCGTTTACGGCCATTTAGGGCCTGCGGAAGGCTGTATGATACCCGTTGAAGCCTTTCCGAATTTTGCTCAAAAGGCTGAAGGAGCATATTTTTGGGATGTGGACGGCAATAAATACATAGATTATATGTGCGCCTACGGTCCCAACATACTGGGCTATAACGATCCCGATGTGGACGCTGCGGCTATGGAACAGCTTAAAAAGATGAATTGCGTTACTCTGCCGGGCGAAGTAATGGTGGAATTTGCGGAATTGTTGACCAATCTTACAAAAAAGGACTGGGCTTTCTTTGCGAAAAACGGCGGAGACGTAACCTTGTTCTCGGTTATGATTGCAAGGTTCTATACGGGCAAGAAAAAGATTATTTTCGTTAACGGTTATTATCACGGCGTAGCTCCTTGGTCGCAAAAACCCGACAGCGCGGGAACCATTTACGATGATTGCAAGAATTCGCTATATGTTGATTTTAACGATATAGAAGGTTTGAAAAAAGTAATCGCCGAAAATAAAGACGATATAGCCGCATTTATTTCCACTCCTTATATGCACGGGAATTTCTTGGATAATCAAGTGCCCGCTCCGGGATATTGGCAGGAAGTAAGGAAGCTTTGCACCGAAAACAATATCGTGCTTATTATTGACGATATCCGTTGCGGTTTCCGTTTGGATTTATCAGGTTCCGACCATTATTACGGTTTTGAAGCCGACCTCATTACTTTCTGTAAAGCTCTTGCCAACGGTTATAACGTTTCGGCAATATGCGGCAAGCAATTCTTAAAAGCAGCCGCAGGCTCGATAATGTACACGGGTTCTTATTGGATGAGCGCGGCGCCTTTTGCGGCGGGTATCGCTTGTTTGAAAAAATTAATGAAGTCAGACGCTTGCGCCCATTTCAAAAAGATTGGCACCATGCTTTGCGACGGTTTGGTTAAATTGGCCCAAGAAAGAGGTATTAACCTTAAAGTATCGGGCGAGCCGGCGCTGTTTTATCTCATGATAAAGGATGACGATTCCTTGTTGCTGCATCAAGAATGGATTGCCGAATGCGTCAAGAGAGGACTTTGGCTTACCAATCACCATAACCATTTCATTAACCTTGCCATGACCGAAGAAACCGTTAAAGAGTCTTTGGCTATTGCGGCGGAAGCCATGGATGTTTTAGTGGCAAATCATCCAGAGGTTTACAAAAAGAAATAATGGATATTGCAATAATTATTTTAATTTGCGTTACAATAGTTGTTGGACTTCTTAATTTATTTAAGAAGTCTAACGCTATTGGCGATAAAAAAAATTTTGATGAGATAGGGAGGAAAATAGAAGAAGAGAATCGTTTAACCAAAGAAATATTGTTAAGCAGCATAAAAACCGGCAACGACGCGGTAATAAGCGGCGTAAACAATACCAACAAGGCAGTCGTGGATAATGTAAAAAACTTATCCGACGCCAATATCGCCAATATTAGGGATATGAAGGCGGATGTTATAAAAGGGCTTGCCGAAATAAGGGAAAATGTGAGTATAAGCCTTAAAGAGGTAAGGGAAGACAACGCAAAACAGCTTGAAAAAATGCGCGAGGTAGTGGATGAAAAATTAACCTCCACGCTCAATGAAAGGCTGAGTCAATCATTTAAGGTGATAAGCGAGCAACTGGAATCGGTATATAAAGGCTTGGGCGAAATGCAAAAGCTGGCTGGAGACGTAACCGACCTTAAAAAAGTACTCAGCAATGTTAAAACCAAGGGAATTTGGGGAGAAATCTCTTTGGACAATCTTTTAGAGAATATCCTCAGCCGAGAACAGTATATTAAAGGCTTTAATATTAAGGGAAGCGGACAGGTTGATTTTGCCATAGTTTTGCCGGGAAGAAATAATGAAAAAGTATATCTTCCCATGGACGCCAAGTTTCCGACAGAGGATTATCAGCGTTTGGTGCAGGCAAGCGAAGGAAGCGATTTGCAGGCGGTAGCCGAATGCGTAAAAAAGCTGGAAACCGTGATAAGAACGCAGGCCAAGAAAATAAGCGAAAAATACATCTGTCCTCCATTGACTACCGATTTCGCCATTATGTATCTTCCTACCGAAGGATTGTACGCCGAAGTGAACAGAATTCCCGGACTGACTACGGAATTGCAAAACAAATACAAGGTAGTTCCCGCAGGGCCCACAAACACAACAGCGCTCTTAAACAGTTTAAGTTTAGGATTCAGAACGCTTGCCATACAAAAATCTTCATATGATATTTTCAAGATTTTCGTATCGTTCCAAAAAGACTTCGCTAAATTTATAGACAATCTTGAACAAGCAAAAGAACACCTGAATAAAGCTAACGATACATTGGATGATGCCACCAAGAGAACGGGCTTAATTAAAAAGAGGATCGAAAAGGTGGAGAGCTTGAAATGTCTGGAGGATGCGGAGGGCGCGTAAAAATGAAAAGCAGGTTTATATCTCTGTTATTGGCGTTGGTTTTTGTTGCAGCAACGGCAATTGGTTTTGTTGTTGTCAATGAAAAGGTTTTAAACGATAAAGTAAGGATTGCCGTTCTTTCCGACCTTCATATCGTTGCGGATTCATATTATACGGATAAAGAAACTTTTTACGAATATGCGGATACTGAAAAAACCATACATTTGTCCGAAGCTACGGCAAAGACCATGGTTGACGAAATTATCGCTCAAAGAAACATTAAATATGTTTTTGTAACAGGCGATATTACCGAAGACGGCTATGAAAAATCCCATAAAGCGGCCGCAAATATTTTCAAAAGACTGAGAGACAAAAACATTAAGGTATTTATCATTAACGGAAATCATGACACCCCCAAAACGCAAAGCGAAATCCCCGTTGTGCCCGACGCTGCACAATTTCGTAAAATATATTGGGAATGCGGCTATAAAGACGCCGTGGCAATAGATGACAAATCTTTATCATACGCTGCCGATATAGACAAACAATTCAGGCTGATAGCGATAGACAACGACAATTATTATCAAACGGATATGCGGCAATATAAAGAAGAAATCAGCCATGACTTGATTGGGTGGGTTATAGAGCAATTGGAGCAATGCAAAAAAGACGGTAAAACTCCCATAGCCATTGCGCATAAACCGTTTGTCAATCATTTCGGGCCCATAGGCAATATAGTGAGCAAAACAAAAATTGCCCCAAGTTTTGAAACGCTGGCCCGAGCGCTCGCGGACAATGGCTGTCATTATATTTTTACTGGACACCTTCACAATCAAGATACGGCGTGCATAACCTCGGACCAGGGCAACAAGCTGTATGATATAGAGACTGCTTCGGCGGTCTATCTGCCCAGCGCTTATCGATTTGTTACAATAACTCAAAAAGAAGTTATTATTAAAAGCAAATTTTTAGACCATTTGAATATGGACTATGCGAGCGAATACTTAACCGACAGCGATTATAACAAGATAAAAGCCGACTACCCGCAATATTGCCTGGAACATTTCAAAAAAAGCATACAAAAGGCGGTAACGGCTACCTTAAATCCGCAAGAACTGGAGGAACTGTTCGGCTCTTTTTCCCTTGACAATGAAACATTTAATTTAATTAATGAAAATGTAATTAATCCGCTGCTTAATTTGCCTATTTACGGCGAAAGCAACAGCTTGGAAAAATTAGTTATCGATAACGGCGGGCAGCCTTTGCCCCCAACCAAGTATAAAGATATCTATGACCTTGCCTCATATTTTGTATTTGAAGTTGTTCGCGGAGACGAAAACGTGTCGTCCTCATCTCCCGAAGTTACTTTATTGAAAAATTATTTATACGCCTTATTCCATTATTTTGAAAGCATAGAGAATGAAATAGCGGCGGCTTACCCCGATCAAAACCTCGATATCGATTCACAAAAGCTTTTCAAAGAGGGCAAACTGGAGATGATAGAAAGCGGGGTTTACTCTTTTATATTTAATTTAATCAAAGACAGTCTGCCGTCGCCTATCCGAAATTTGGATTTATCCACGCTTGACCTGTTAAAAAATCCCTTAATAAAAGGATATATTAATTTAACGGCAAAAGGCTTGGGAGACATATTCGTAGACAGTGTGGAAACTCACGATATAAATTTTGAGTTTTTTATAAATGGGGCCATTGAGCTTCTGTTAAAAGACCAATATCCAGCGGACAACAATTTAGTCATTGACAAGGAGAGCTTGGAAGTAAAATAATCTTTTTAATATGGTTTATAAAAAACAGCCTTTTGAAAGGCTGTTTTTATTTTACCGCAATGTTTCGATGATAGTATACGGTTTATAAAGTCGTCAACAAGTCTTGCAGCACCGCCATAATATCGTTAAGCTGGACGCCGTATTCGGGAGCTCCGATAACTTGCACGTCGCCGTCTTCGGCGCATTGCACAAATTCCTTTTTCTTTTGCAATACATTGAGAGCGCCGTCCACGCTGCTGAAATTAAAGCAAACGAAAGGAGTCTTTCTTTCATAGACGCCTCTGCCGGCTTTGGATTTTCCGCCTTTGACTCTGAGATAGCACGCTATTTCCGGATTTTTAATGTCGCCCACAACGAATTGATAAATTCTGTCGGGCTGGTTCGTCCAGTCTTTTATGCCTTCCCATTCCAGCTTGTTTGCTACCGATAAAGCGGTTGTAATCATGTATAAGCTCATTTTTACCTTAAGGTATTTTTTGAGCTCGTCGGTGGGATTGTTGTCGGGCATCATTAACATAAGCTGCAATAAAAGCAGTATTGTGTTAACAAGCAAACCCGGCTTTGTGAACAATCCTTTTATTATACATTTCATATCCGGCAAAGAAGTCATGCTGCCTTTGAACATTTTTACCATTTTTGTTATGGTATTGAAGGTTAGCTCAAGGTCAGGCTTGCCTTCGTATTCGCCTTGGACTACTTTGAAGTCGCCGTTATCAAAAACCAGATGGCATACAAGGTCGCCTTCGTCGTCCTTACCTCTGAATTGCACAACAGCTTGTACTTTTTCCCAAGTTTTTTTGAATTTGGGGTGGTCTTGCAAAACCACTTTCATTACGGGAAACGCCGCCTTAAAGAAAAGTTGCGCCACAAATTTGTCTTGGGCTGATGCTTTCATTATTCACCTCCCGTTATACTTCGTCGTTCCAATCTTCGTCCGCTTCAAACTCTCTGCCCATAATTTCGCGCACGCTGTCGGCGATACCGTTGGAATCGAGCTTGTAGTAAGAATATAAGTCTTCGGGGTATCCCACCACGCTGAATTCGTCTTGCAAACCTAATTTCGTAAACGCGCAGCCCTTTCCGCTCTCGGCGATAACAGAAGCAACCGCGTCTCCCAAGCCGCCTATAACATTGTGTTCCTCAATAGTTATAATTCTTCTTGTTTCCTTAACCGCTTTAAAAATTATTTCCTTGTCGATAGGCTTAATGGTATGCATATTGATAACTCTTACCGACAAGCCGTCGATTTCTTTAAGCTCTTTGGCGGCGGTTACCGATTGTAATACGCCTATGCCGCAGGTTATTATTGTACAGTCGGTGCCGGGATGAACTTCTTCTCCTTTGCCGATTTCAAAATTAAAGTTTTGATTGGTATGGAAAGGAGGCTCAAATCCTCTGCCCACTCTAATGTAAACCGGACCGTCAATGTCCAAACAGGCTTCTACCGCTCTTCCGGTTTCGGCGCCGTCGGCGGGAACGATAACCGTCATGTTCGGGAAAGACCGCATAACGGCAAGGTCTTCGGTACAATGGTGTGTGCTTCCTGCTTGTCCAAAGGATATGCCGGCGTGGGTGGCGATTATTTTAACGGGAAGTTTTTGATAGCAAATGTCCGTTCTTACTTGCTCGCCGCCGCGCAGGCAGGCAAAAACCGCAAAGGTGGAGGCAAAGGGGATAAGTCCCGATTTCGCCAAACCTGCCGCAACGCCGAAAAGGTTTTGTTCGGCGATACCCACATTAAACATTCTTTCGGGGAATTCCTTTCCGAAAATGCCTATATTCGTGGATTTCTCCAAGTCAGCGGTAACTCCGACAATTTTATCGTTGGTTTTTGCCAATTCTCTAAGCACGCGGCCATAGATTTCTTTGGCCGACATTGTATTTGCGTCATAACAATTCCAGGTAGTTCCTGTTGTGGATTTTACTTCTGCCATATTATCCTCCTATATGCCTTTTTCTATGTCCGAAAAAGCGATAGCGGCTTTCTCGGAATCTATTGCGCCGTAATGCCATTTTACATCGTCTTCCATAAAGCTTACGCCTTTGCCTTTAATGGTTTTGGCGATAATGACCGTAGGTTTGCCTTCCACTCCTTCCCATGCTTGGTCAAGGGAATCGCAAACTTGCTGCATATCGTTGCCATCGGCTACTTCAATGACATTCCAACCGAAGGCGCGCCATTTGTCGGCAAAAGGTTCAAGCGCCATTACATCTTCGGTTTTGCCGTCTATCATTAAACCGTTGCGGTCAACAATGGCAATAAGGTTGTCAAGTTTGTAGTGGCTTGCTGCCATCATGGCTTCATAGTTTGAGCCTTCGCAGCATTCGCCGTCGCCCAGCATAACCACGGTTTTGTAAGTTTGCTTTTGAAGCTTGGCTCCCAAGCATATTCCCACGCCTATGGGAAGGCCGTGTCCCAGAGAGCCTGTGGAGCAATCGCAGCCCGGCACTTTAAGCGCGTCGGGATGCATTCCGAACGGAGACATAAAGTGATTGAATCTCTTAAGGTTTTCTTTTGGGAAAAAACCCGCAAGCGCTAAACAAGGTATGTAACCGACGGCGGAATGGCCTTTGGACAAAATAAATCTGTCTCTGTCAGGCTTATTGCAATCTTTGGGGTCAATGTTTAAATATTTGAAATATAAAGCGACAAGGTAATCGGCAGCGCTCATGGCCCCCCCAACGTGGCCGGAACCCGCCCAAACAGTAGTCTGAATAATGTCTTTGCGAAGCTGGCGCGCCAATTCCTTTAGATTATCAACTGTCACATCTTTTTTCACCATAAGTGACCTCCTTTTGAACTATTACAAAATTTATTATACCTTACTAATAAAGGTTAGTCAATATCAAAAATTTATAAAAATATATATAATGACGGGGTTTTCTACGAAAAGAGCCGTTTGATAGGCGGTTTGATTTTTGCGGGCGGCTATGATATAATATTAAAACATATTAATTTTACGGAGGTGGTGTAGGAGAATGAGTTTGAAGAAGTGGCAAGAAGACTTGACAAGGAATATTACTACGACGCAGGAGTTGGCAGACAAAAAACTCATATCGGAAGAAGACAAAGAAAAATTGCAAAATATAATTGATAAATATCCCATGAACATTACCGAATATTATTTAGGCTTGATCAAGAAAAACGATTACGACGATCCCATCTACAAAATGTGCATACCCTCTCTTTTCGAAGACAATCAGGAAGGGTTATGGGATACCAGCGGGGAGGCGGCCAATACCGTTGACAACGGCATACAACATAAATATGACAATACCGTATTGCTGCTTTCCACAAATATTTGTTCCATGTATTGCCGCCATTGTTTCAGAAAAAGGTTGGTTGGCGTAAGCGAGGAAGAAACCCTTACATTTGTCGATAAAGCGGTAGATTACATAAAAGAACATCCCGAAGCGGACAATGTGCTTATTACCGGCGGAGACGCCTTTCTGAATTCTAACAAGGTCATAGAAAAATATCTTGAAAAGCTGATAGAAATAGAACATATTAAGTTTATCAGATTCGGCACCCGCGTTCCCGTTGTTTTTCCGCAAAGAATTACTACCGATGAGGATTTGCTGAATATTTTGGCCAAATACAAAAACAAGAAAACCATTTATGTGGTTACGCAATTCAATCATTATAATGAATTTACCGACGAGGCCAAGAAATCTATAGAATTACTTAGAGAAAACGGCGTGCCCGTGCTTAACCAAACCGTGTTGCTTGCCGGAGTCAACGACAATCCGCAAACGCTGGTAAAATTATTTAACAGATTGGTGGAAGCGGGAATTTCTCCTTACTATCTGTTCCAATGCCGCCCTTTGAAAGGCGTGAAAAAATATTTTGCGGTGCCTTTGAGCCGCGCCGTGGATATTGTGGACCAAACCAGAGCCAAGCTTTCGGGCGTGGCCAAAAGATTTCGCTTTGCCATGAGCCACATTAGCGGCAAAATAGAAATAATAGGAAAGACGCAGGACGGCAGATTAATAATGAAGCAGCACCAAGCAAGGGATAATAAAGACTTGAATAAATTCTTTACCGTATCCATAAACGAGAATACTTTATGGCTTGATGAAAATTATGAGTATGAGATTTTATAACTAATAAATAAACTAAGCAAAAAAGGCGGGTATATCTCCCGCCTTTTTTTACTTATAAGCGAATAAGAAAACGGTTTTTTTTGTTCGTTAAGAATTAAGCTTTATTAATTCTCCGCCTTTTAAGCGGGACTCTTCGGCTTTCAGCACAATCTCATGGGAAGGAATGGTATCTTTTAGGTATGTAATGTTGGAATCATCTTCAAGTTTACCTTGAATAAGAAGACACCATTCTTTAATAAGGTTGATGTCGCCGTCTATATGTCCCAAACCTTTGATTAATTTAGTGCGTATAATTTTGGAAGGGCCTTTGTAAACCCTTATGAAAAGCTTGCCGTCATAGTCGTTGCTTATAATTTCGCCTTTGGTGCCGCTTATTTGCGTTCTTCTGTAAAATTTATCGGAAAACGCGGTAACGGTATGGGAGGCGGTTACTCCGTCGGCGAAGCACATATTCACTATTTGGTGGTCAACTACATTGTTATCGCATTTATAAACGCATTTGCCGTAATTACTTTCTTTAAGGGCATTGTATCTTTCTTCTTTTGTGCTGCCCGATTTGCCGGTAATAATTCTGCCCGCGTATTTCAAGAAAGTGGCTTTGAATACGCTGTCTCTGATATACAAATCTTCGGCGTTGAATGGACAATTTTCCACTTTGCAGTCAATACATCTGTCCGCCGCGCCCTCGGGCATATTCTCTTTGGTAAAGTGCTTCAGGTTGCCGAAAGAACTTACGGCAAGGCAAGGCTTGTTTATAAACCAATGCAGCAAGTCAAAATCGTGGCAGCATTTTGCCATTATCATGGGCGCCGCGAATTTGGTGTTATGCCAGTTGCCTCTTACATAGCTGTGCGCGAAATGGAAATATCCGATGTTTTCCGTATGGTTTATGGTAACGATATCTCCTATTACGCCGTCGGCAATTGTTTGCTTAATCAATTTGTAGTATTTTGAGTATCTGAGCACATGACAAACCACGATTTGCACATTTTTCTTTTGTGAAAGCTCAAGCAATTCAATATTTTCTTCCATTATGGGCGAAACGGGTTTTTCTACGAGTATTTTGTCATAACCTGCGTCCATGGCCATTTTGCAATGCCTATAGTGGTCGCGGTCTTGTGTGGCTATAATCAAAGCGTCGGCTATTTTGCCCTGCGCAAAAAATTCTTTGTCGTCATAGAATTTTTGTGGCACTTTATACTTTTTGGCAATCTGGTCGGTGCGTATGGCGTAATTATCGCACACCGCCACTAATTTCATATCTTTACAAAATAAACTAAGGATACGGATATAGCCGCTTCCCCGCTGTCCTAATCCCAAAACTGCAATATTCATTCGTTACCTCCGTGTATTTTATAATAATATTAAAGCACAATTGGCTCCAAAAGTAAATTCGCTTTTATAAAAGCAGTAATTATATTGATAAAGCTTTTCGATACGCCGACCTTACGGCGTCGAAAACCAAACCGACCTTGAAGCTGTCGCCCACGTTATAGATTTCTTTGGCGGCGTTTTCTTTTACGCATTGATAATAAAGTTCGTCGTTGGGCTTAAAGCCTGTGGCAATAATAACGATATCGGCGTCAAGCTCTCTTTGTAAGGGAAGATATTTGATTTTCTTCAATTTCTCCAGCGGATTCTCCACATTTTCGGGAAGTATGGGCGCCCAGCTGACATAAGGATTAGGCACGTTTTTGTGAACATTTTGCGTTACTGTGACTTTGCCGTTTTCAATTTTATCCACTTTGGCGCAATTCAACAGCTTTACGCCGGCGCGCTCCAAATAATGCAGGATGTGGCCTCTGTTAGCCGTGCATACATGGTTCATAAAATATTTGAGCATTTCCACTACCGCTACTTCCTTATTCATTTCATACTTAAGCATATAGGCAAGCTCCGAACCCACCGCGCCGCCGCCTATTATTACTATGTTCTTGGCGTCTTTGACCAAATCCTTATTCTTCAATATCTGTTCGGCAAGAAATACATTTTTGCCGTCAACGCCCTCAATGGGAGGAAGGCAGGGCGTCGCGCCCGAAGCGGTAACTATTACGTCGTATTTTTGCTTTTTCAGCTCTTTGACTTTGGCTTCGGTGTTAAGCAGCAGCGTAAAGTTTTCGTCAGCTTTTAATTGCTCAACTTTATTGTTGAGGTATGTCAAATAATTTTTTATGTCAAATTTTATCAAAGGCTGGCATCCCGGAACAATATTACCGCCTATTTCGGAGGATTTTTCGTATAAGTCAACCTTATGTCCTCTTTGTATAAGCGTATCGGCCGCCACTATTCCCGCGGGGCCGGCGCCGATGACGGCTACTCTTTTTGTTTTCGGGGCTTTGGGAATTTCAAGAGGAAATTCGTCTTCGAAAGCCGTTCTGGGATTTACCGCGCATTGAGGATGCCCCCCTTCCACAAATTCATTTATGCAGGCTTCTTGACAGCCTATGCAGGGGATTATGTCCTTGACTTCTCCCGTATAGGCCTTTTGGCACCAATAGGGATCGGCAAGCAAAGGACGCCCCAGCATAATCATGTCGCATTTGTTTTCCCTCAACGCTTTTTCGGCTAAATCGGGATAACCGAGCTTGCCTACGCCCACAATGGGAACGGGCAAACCTTTATTTGAAATTATGTTGTTGTCGGCAAAATATTTCTTTACTATTTCCGCAAGATCGAGGAAACAGCCCGCCGGCATGGAGGAGGGAGGATGAGGCAGCCACCAATTATCGTAACAGCCCATATCCACGTCGAAGATATCTACGCCGGCTTTTACCAGCTCTGCCATGTATTCCAGCGTTTGAGCGACCGTTCTTTCGTTTTTAAATTTATTCAATGGCTTTTGCGTGTTCATTTTGTCGCCGTAAGTGGCGTTAAGGGCCAGCGTAAGATCGATTCGGTACATAATCGGATAATCCTTGCCCACCCGTCTTCTGATCTCCTCAACCATATCGATTCCGAATTTCATCCAATCGGCGTATCTGCCCAATTTGCGTCTGTTGAAAGCGGTATTGGTCATCTGTTCCAATAAATATCCTTCATGACCGTGCAAATATACGCCGTCAAGGTTGCAGGCCTTTGCGTCTGCGCTGCCCTGCCCCATGCGCTTTATAATTTTTCGGCAGGCTCTGTCGCTTAAGCGCAAGCAAGGTATTTGCGGTATGTACCAATTGGGATTAAAGGAAGAGCTTCTCGGAAAGGTTTTTTGGTTAACCAAGCACTGCGGATTGCCCACTCTTCCCAATCCGGGGGTTAACTGTATAAAGATTTTTGCGCCGTGCGCGTGACATCTTGCGGCCAAATCTCTCCAAGCGGCAAATACCGTGCGGCTTCTGTCTATTCTTGGGAAATAGCTTAAATCGCCAAGCTCGATAAGGGATTTGTCTATGCCGAAAGAAACGGGAATTAAGCCCGTGGTTATCAGCCCCACGCCGCCTTTGGCGCGTTCTTCAAAATAAGCAAGCATCTTGTCGTTGGGGCGGCCTGTTTCTTCGCACAAGCTGATATTGCCCATGGGCGCCATTATAAGTCTGTTTTTAATGGTAAGATTGTTGATTTTTATGGGAGTAAACATTTGGGTATAAGGATACAAGCGGCTTTCCATTTTGGGCGCTTCAAAACCATGCTCCCACCAGTTGCCGTAATTGTCCGTAAGTTGTTTAATTTTTTGTTCGTAATTCATAAGCTCTCCTTCAATAATATTTATTTTAACACAAACTGACAGCCATTACAATATGAGAATATTATTCCCGTAAGGATGAATATTGAAAAATGTAAGCGCATGTGATAATATATATTTATTATAATGGATAAAGAAGGAGTCGTTCTATGGCCACGAAATACGGCGCATATGCGGGAAAGGTACTGAAAGTCAATCTTAGTGAAAAAAGTTTTGAAGAATACCCTTTTAGCGATAAAGAAAGGGAATTGTACTTAGGCGGCAAGATTATGGCGGCCAAAATAATTTACGACAACATCAAGACAAAGATTGATCCGCTATCCGAAGATAATATTTTGGTGATAACAACGGGACCGCTTAACGCAACGGGCGCTCCGTCTTCTTCCCGTTTCAATGTGTCTTCGATTTCGCCGTTGACAGGCCTTTTATGTTCCTCTAATTGCGGCGGGAATTTTGGTATTAACTTAAAAAGAGCGGGTTATGACGCTTTGATTATATGCGGCAAAGCCAAAGAAAAAACCTTGCTGGCGATTACCGAAACAAATGTTGAATTTCTTTCCGCCGAGCATTTATGGGGCTTGACAACGGGCGAAACTCAAGAGAAAATACCCGGCAAAAAAGGCAAGCTTGTCATAGGCCCCGCCGGCGAGAATTTAGTAAAATACGCTTGCATTGTCAGCGAGGAAAGAGCGGCCGGAAGAGGAGGGCTTGGCGCGGTTATGGGCAGTAAAAACCTCAAAGCTATAACCTGCGAAGGCAAGAACATAGTCAAGCCTTATGACAAAGAAAAATTTATGGCAATAAACAAAAAATGGGTGCAGGCGCTGAAAAAACATCCGCTTACCGGAGAACAGCTGCCCAGACTGGGCACGGCGGGACTTCTTTCCTCCATGAATGTAAAGAAATTGCTTGCCACCAAGAATTTCAGCGCCGGACAATTTGAAGGAGCCGACAAAATATCGGGCGAATTTATGGCAGAAAACAGGCTGATAAAGAATAAAGGCTGTATTTCTTGCCCCATACAATGCGCCAGAGTGGTGGAAGTGGACGGCAAGCAGGTAAAAGGTCCCGAAGTCGAGGTTATGGGGTTGTTGGGAGCCAATATTCTCAACGACAATTTGGATTTAATAATTCGCTGGAATTATGAATTGGACGAATACGGCATGGATACGATATCCACGGCGGGCTGTATAGCTTTTGCCATGGAATTGAACGAAAAAGGCTTGTGGAAAAACGGTTTGGAATTCGGCAAAACCGACAACATTTCCCAAGTAATTAAAGATATAGCGTTCCGTAACGGCGAAGTGGGGAATATTCTTGCCGATGGCACAAGGATAATGAGTCAAAAGTTCGGCGGAGAGGATTTTTGCATCAGCTCAAAAGGCATGGAGCTGAGCGCTTACGAACCGAGAAGCGCTGTGGGGCAGGGTTTGGGATACGCTGTTTCCAACAGAGGCGGCTGCCACCTCAACGCAGGTTATCTTGTGGTGCTGGAAGGCTTGGGCCTTTCCATTAATCAATATACATATAAGGGCAAAGCCACTTTGACCATGGTTTTCCAAAACCTTATGGAAGCGGTAAGCGCGGGCGGCAATTGCTTGTTTACCACATACGCGTTCTTTCCCCAAATATTAATAAAGAAGCCGAACAGTATCATAACAAGGATAGTAAACAAAGTATTGCCTTATTTGGGAGGGATTTTATATTTTGCGGGAAAATATCCCAACATATTAAGCGTCAATCTGCCGGCGATATTCCCTCATCCCGTTTGTTTAAGCGCGGCTACGGGCATAAAATTCAATTTCGGCAAAATGCTCAGAATAGGCGAGAGGGGTTATAACATTGAAAGGCTTGTAAATCAGCGCATGGGCGTGGACGCTTCTTGCGACACGCTGCCCAAAAGGCTGACCGAGGAATTGCAGGACGAGAGCAACAAAAAATCCAAAGTGCCTCTTGAAAAAATGAAGAAGAGATATTATAAAGCCAGAGGCTGGGACAAAAACGGTTTGCCCACGCCTAAGCTTATCGCCAAACTGGGTATAGAATAAAAGTTCAATAAAGGGAAAGGCCATATGATTAAGGTAAAATTTTACGGGTTGTTGAGATTGAAAATAGGAATGGAGTCCATGGAGGTTGAGGCGGATTCGGTGCGCGGACTGCTTTACGCCATGGAAAAACAGCTGGAAGGGCTTACATACAAAGACCTTAAACAAAGCGTGATTTTTATCAATGGCAAAAATATTACCGACCTTAAGATGTATCGCACCAAATTAAAAGACGGCGACAATGTGATATTTATGTCGCCGGTATCGGGAGGCTGATATGCTGTCGGAGAGCGCTCCCGCTAAACTTAAAGACAAATGCGCTCTTGTGGTGGGATGCGGAGGGCTGGGCTGCTATGTGGTGGAATACCTTGCCAGAATAGGCATGGGTAAAATAATTATCGCCGATTGCGACAACTATTGCGCATCCAATATGAACAGACAGCTTTACGCGGTTAAAGACAGTCTGGGAAAATCCAAAACGCTTATCGCCAAGCAAAGAGTGCGGCAAATAAACCAAGATATTCAATGCGTCGCTTTTGACCAAAAGGTAACGGCGGAAAATATAGACGATATTTCCGACGGCTGCGATATTGTGTTTGATTGCTGCGACAATGTGGAAACCAGATTGTTGCTGGAAAGCCATTGCGAGAAAAAAGGCATAGTTTTGTTGCACGGCGCGCTTAACGACGTATACGGACAGGTGGCCGCGGTTTTTCCCGGGGACAGAACCATATCAAAAATCTATAACGGACATAAATGCGCGCCTCCCAAAACTCTCTCGTATGTTCCGCCCATAATAGCGGCTTTTCAAGTAAGCGAAGGCGTTAAGGTTTTGACGGGGGAGGGCAATACTTTGAAAGGGAAAGTAATGCTGATTGATTTAATGCACAATAATATCGAGATTATGGGATAAAAGTTATGCCTAAGTTGCTGGGAGCGTTTTTAATTACTTTATTCGCGGGATTGAGCACGGGCATTGGAAGCTCCATCGCTTTTTTGGCCAAAAAAACCAATACCAAATTCCTTGCCGTAAGTTTGGGCTTTTCGGCGGGCGTTATGATTTATGTATCCATGATAGATATCTTTTTTGAGGCCCAAAAAGCCTTAACGGAAAGCCTGGGCGCCAAAGCGGGGTCTTGGGTTACCGCGGCGTCTTTTTTCGGAGGCATACTTTTAATCGCCTTAATAGACAAATTTATTCCGCAAGCAAAAAATCCCCATGAATTTCGTAAAGTGGAAGAAATGGGCGGCGGCGAAAAAAATTATGCGCACAGCAAGCTTATGCGGACGGGTGTTTATACCGCGGTCATAATAGCCATTCATAATTTTCCCGAAGGCATTGCCGCTTTTGTAACCGCCATGCATGATTATTCCATAGCTTTGCCCATAGCCGTGGCCATAGCCATTCACAACATACCCGAAGGCATAGCGGTGTCGGTGCCCATTTATTACGCCACGGGCAGCAGAAAGAAAGCTTTTATGTATTCGTTTCTGTCGGGGTTAAGCGAGCCTTTGGGCGCGGTAATAGCGTATTTAATTCTGATGCCTTTTCTCAATCAAACCGTATTTGGCGTAATATTCGCCGCGGTGGCGGGAATAATGGTGTTTATATCCTTTGACGAATTGCTGCCGTCCGCCAAAGAGTACGGCAACCACCACCTCGCGATATATGGTTTAATTGCGGGCATGGCGATAATGGCGATAAGCTTGTTGTTGATTTAATTTTCTTTTAGGGAATTTTTTATGGCGTCAAAAGTCTCTTGACTGATTATGTGTTCGATTCTGCAAGCGTCTTTTTCCGCCGTTTCTTTGGATATATTTAAGTTTGTTTGAAGATATTCAGTAATGATTCTATGCCTTTCATATATGGATTGCGCCCTTTCCAAGCCTTTTTTGGTGAAATTTATAAATCCTTTTTCGTCAATTGTAATGTAGCCGCCCCTTTTCATAATTCCCATGGCGCGGCTTATGCTGGCTTTTGAATAATTGAGGGAATTCGCGATATCAATGGAACGGACTTCGCCTTTTTCTTTCTTTAGCCGAAGTATTGTTTCAAGATAATTTTCTCCCGATTCCAATAATTTTGCCATTAAATCTCCTAAAATTCATTATATCATACCCAAATTGGCTTTGCAATAATCAAGGCTTTGCCAAAAAGCTTTGAGAATAAAATTAAAAATAGCATGGATATCTTGAAAGAAATATGATAATATATTAATTATAAAAGCCTTGCGGCATTTAAATACCGATTACCGATAAGTTTTTATACCGATATCGGTATAAGATGGAGGAAACGTTATGAAGACCGGCGTGCAGCTGTTTACCGTAAGGAAACAAGCCAGAAAAGATTTGTACAAAACCTTGAAAGAGCTTAACGATATGGGCATAAATTATATAGAAGCCGCAAGGATTGACTTTAATGAAGAAAACGCCATGCTCATAAAGAAAGCTTACGAGGATTTCGGGATTAAAACAATTTCCGCCTTAATAAAGTACAATATTCTGAATAAAGATTTTGATAAAATAGTTAATTTCTGCGATATAACGCGATGCAAAAATGTAGTCATATCGGGCTTGCCCGCAAAAAATATCTTTGGCGGGAAAAACACTTTAATCGATTTTTGCAAAAAAGTAAACGCTCTTGCCGCCAAATATAATAAACACGGCATAAAATTAAGCTATCATCATCATGATTATGAATTTGTAAAGCGCAAATACGGCTACCAATTTGATTTGCTTAAAGAAGATTTTGACAGGAATGTCAGTTTTGTAATAGACACTTTTTGGGTAACCAAAGGAGGCAACAGCCCCGATAAAGTTATAAGCGCTTTGAATAAAAGAGTCAAAGGCGTTCATTTGCGGGATTACGCGCTTTTTGGAATGGCCAAAAAAGCAAAAGGTTTTGCCGTTGGAGAAGGCGTTATCGATTTTGCCGCCGTATACGAAAGCTCCAAGCAAGCAATGGCGGAGTATGCCGTAATTGAACAAAATACCGACAATCCTTTTGAAGAATTGAAGAAAAGCATTGATTTTCTTGTTAAGCAAGGCTTTGCGCTGACTTTCAAATAAAATTTCGCGAATTGATAAAAGTTATTGCATATGTCAAAAATATCAGACAAAGGCGATACAAAATCAGTTATCGCAAAGATATAAAAGCATTGAAGGGCTGCTAAAAATGAATTTTAAGGCGAATGCCTTATGATAAAAAGGCGATATTTGCAATAAACAAAAAATATGGCTTCGCGCATTTGATTGTTCTTGGGCAATACGATAAAAGAAACATGCAATAAGCGTATGACAAAGGGGAGACTATATGATTAATATCGGCGTACTTGTCGAAAACAGCGCCATAAGCAATTGGCATGGCCGGGAGCATGGACTCAGTCTTCATATTAAAACCAATAATTATAATATGCTGTTTGATTTTGGACAAAGCAGAATTTTTATTCATAATGCCGGGCTTATGGGGATAGATCTTGCCGATGTGGATATTGCTTTTTTATCTCACGGCCATTATGATCATGGCGGAGGAATCAAGCACTTTATCGAATTAAACGATAAAGCCTTCATTTATATAAATCATTTGGCTTTAAGAAAGTTTTATTCAATGAAAAAAAACGGACAATTGCGCTATACCGGTTTAGAGAATTTTCAAAATAAAGAAAGATTTATTTTATGTGGCAATTATTTGCGGGTCAATGAGGAAGTAGAAATATTCTGCTGTCGAAAAAGAAAAGAATATTTTCCGTATTTTAATAAAATATTGTTTGAGTGGAAAGACAGTCGTACTGTAAAGGACAGTTTTTTTCATGAGCAAAACATAATTGTTGAAAATGACGGTATAAGCGTATTATTGGCAGGGTGCGCGCATGCCGGCATATTAAATATTCTTGAATGTTACAAAGAACTTAAAAACAGTTATCCTGATTATGTTATTGGCGGATTTCACTTATGCAATCCTCACGAAGACGAAAGCGAAAGCGAAGACATAGTTGAGGAGATTGCAAAAAAACTTAGTAACGGAGTAACGGAATATTATACGGGACATTGCACGGGTGACAAAGCTTACGGCGTATTAAAGAGGATATTAAAGAATAAAATAAATAAATTATCATCAGGAATGAATTTTGAATTGAAAGGTAAATATGAATAACAATGAAAAAGATAAAGCCGCGCAGGCAAAAGATTTATTCAAGCAAGGCTACAATTGCGCCCAAGCGGTATTGTGCAGTTTTTGCGCGGAGACGGGATTGAGCTTCGACAACGCATTGAAGATAGCATCTTCTTTCGGCGGCGGCATGGGCAGATTGAGGGAAGTATGCGGAGCGGTAAGCGCCATGTTTATGGTGGCGGGCATTAAATACGGCTATACTTCCAATAATGACAACAAGCTCAAAAGAGAGCATTATAAGCTTATACAAGATTTAGCTCAAGAGTTTAAGGCCGAATGCGGCTCGATTGTTTGCAGGGAGATTTTGAAGCTAAGAGAAAACCAATTAAATTCGCCTTCTCCCACAGAAAGGAGCGAACAGTTCTATAAAGAGCGGCCTTGCGAAAAGGCGGTGGGCTGCGCCGCCGCGCTTACGCAAAAAATGCTGGAGAGTAGAAAGGAAGCGTGATATGTCAATAGCGATAAAAATACTATAGTATATGGACAAGCCCGCTATTTAGCGGGCTTGTCCTTTGGCAAATCATCATTCCTTATGTTATTCTTGAGTGGAATAATGATCCGCGCCCTCAATCCTTGTAGGGGGAACTCTGTTGCCGGCCGGCACGTTGATTTCGCCTAAAGTATTTCCCTTTGAATCTTTTACATAAAGTTTAACGTCTTTTTCTACATTATCTCCGGGTTGATAATTCTTGTTAGCCATATTTACCTCCTTGTTGGTTTCTATAAATAGTATCCTACAAGCTTAACAATTATATTCTTAATAAAATCGTAATTTTTTGGAAAGAGATATTTTTTTCATTAATAAAATTCTTGCATATTGACTTTACGCGTTTTTAATATTATTATAATAAAATAGACAATCTCTATATAATATGAATACGCTTTTCGGAGAGTAAATCATGGGAAAAAAGATAGCGGCAATAATTTTGACTCTGGTGTTTTTGGCCGTCCTGGCAGGGTTTATATTTAACGGCTTTAACAATGAACCTGTTATCATCTTATTTTTGGGGGATTCCATTGCCGAGGGCATCGCGGGAATGTCTCCCGTTTCGGAAAGAGAGAATTATGCCTATTACGGCATTATCGGCGGCTGCAATAACTACATACATAGAAACAGAGCGGTAAGCGGATTTAAGACAAGCAACTTGCTTGAGCTGATAAAACAACCCGACAAGGACGTTACCATGACCCAAACTTTGTTGAGGGAAGCCGACATAATACATGTATCTATTTTGGGGAACGATTTGCTGCTCAACGATTTGGGAGGCATAATAATCTTCGCCGCCCAAAATGACTTCACTTTCTTGGAAAGCATTCTGTCCAATTCCGCAAAAAATTTCAGCAATATCGTGGCCATGCTTAAAGCATATAATCCCGACGCCACGCTTATGTTTCAAACTCTTTACAACCCCGTTTTTGAAGACAGCACGCTTATAAGCGCTTCCTCTCGCGCTCAGCTGCGAGACTTGGGAATTGAGCCTGAGGATTACAGAGAATTGGCGCACAAAGTGCTGCAAAGACTTAACGCGGTTATACGCGATTATTTGGAGCAAAATCCGGGGAGTTTTCATATAATTGACGCTTATGAGGAGTTTGAAAATATTTACAGACAAAATCCCGACAGAGGCCGCAGGCTTATTTCCATAGACTGCATACATCCTTCCAGCGAAGGGCATGGCATAATGGCTTGCTTGATTCAAAACAAATTGCAGGAATTGGGATTGGCCAATAAAGATAAGGCGCTTAAAAAATATAAATACACCAAAAAAGATCAGCTTCGGCGGCTGTATAAAGATTCGGTAGACGTTGACGGCGTCAGCCAAAGGATAGACGGCGCTCAAAGCTTTGAAGAAGTAACCGAAATTTATTTCGACGCCATATATAATGTTATGCCGATATATTGATTTAGGAGAGGGATTTATGACAAAAGTAATTAAGAAAACAGCGATAGCGATAACCGTTTTGGCCATAATAATATCTAGTTTGTTAATGCTTGCCTCTTGCGCTTCCAAGCCCGAGGTATTAAAAGAAGACACCAGATTTTATATAGACGCGGCTAACAGTAAAATAAAAAAATTTCCGTTAAATTATCTTTTGGATAAGAAAGAAAGCTATTTTGAATTGAGAAGCGACGGCACGGCCTATATGAAAATAGCCGTGCATGAAAGCGTAATACCGTTGCTGAATAACTTGGTCAGCGGTTTAAATGTTTCCCAGTCCGATTTACAGCTTGTCGCCGATCTCGGAACGGAATATCTTCCCGGCTTTGATCTTGAAGATCTCAGCAAAACTTTTGGTTTGGTGGAGAACGCTCTTAACCTGAAATTAAGCGGCATTGATTTTGACGACCCCGAAGTAGTAAGTATGTTTCAAGAAATTTTTAGAACGGCCGATTTAAGCAAATTTAAGCTTGAGAAAGGATTGGTTTTGGAATATAATTGTCAATATTACATTAAGGACCAATATTCCAAATACAGCGGCAAGTACACAGGCGTATATATGGGTAAACACCAAGAGAACGGCGAGCCTTACATGCTGTTGGATTTAAGGTATGACGAAGAAAAGGGCAAAAGAAAACTTACGCTCACTAAAGAAATGATAGACCTTGTACTTGTGGCGTACGAAGAGTAAGCGCTTGTTTTTCAAGCTTTTATATATTAAAATAAAAACTGCTTTATTATGCCGTTTGTCATTTCGTCGGCCATCATCATGGCCATGCTCTCGATCTTTTCATAATTGGCTATGTCTTCGGCGTATCTTTGCGTCAATCTGAATACGGCTTCCATCTCGGTTTTTTCCAAGTGGTCATAAAGCATTCTGCGCCATTCCGATTGGCTCCAATGTGGGTTTATGCTTGCCAAAAAGGCGGCGATTTCATCGGCGTTCGCGAACCATTCCTTTCTTGCTTTCTCCGCGCCTTGATTGTCGCCCGCCTTGGCGTAGTTGACCAAATCCGCCGCGATTAAAAGGTGGTCGGTGAACAGGTTTACAAATTTATCTACGATATCTTTGCCGTAAAAAATCCTTAACACCTTGCCAAAGTCCTGAGGGTTCCTCAGCAACCGCTCGGTAACCAGTTCCAAATCCGCCAATTCCGAAACGGAGCTGATAATAAATAATCTTGTCCATAATATATGTTCCTGCCAAAGCTCCCGTATTGTATTGTTAAGCATTACAGGGTTGATTCTGGTTTGTTGTCTTTGCATAAATAACCTCCTATATAAACACATATATGAAAAAAATTCGTATAATGAAACGACTATTGTTCGTTATGGCGGGGTAAAAAGATTTTTTTGACAATGCCGCATAGCGCGGCTTTTGGCATAAACTTTATTAAAAAAGCCGATATTTTGTTTAATGTCCCTATCGTAACCACGGCGGGCGGATTTTTTCTTTTTAGGAGAGAAAACATTTTTTTGGCGGCTGTTTTGGTTTTCATGCCTTTTTGTTCAATCTTATATAAAGCGTAGGCGGCATGATGGGCGGAATTGCTTTGGCGATAAACATTTCTTTTATATGAAAAAACCGTTCTGACGCCGCCGAGGCGAGCCGAAATAATTTTTACGCCATAGCGCTCAAATTCCGGTCTAAGGGTAAGGCAAAGCATGTCGAAGGCGGCTTTTGAGGCGCAGTAATAAGGATCGTAAGGAATGGGGATAAAGGAAGCTTGGGAACTTATGGCCATAATTTTGCCGCCCCCCTGCTTTTTCATAATGCCGTATACTTTTTGCATGCATTTAAGCGCGGCAAAAAAGTTAACCTCAAATAGATAACGGTAATCTTGTTCTTTGACGCATTCAAGGGGCGCGGACATGCTGTGCCCCGCCGAATAAACAAATATGTCAAGTTTTCGAACGCTTGACAAGGCTTTATCAAGCGCTAATTGAAACTCATCGCTTTTGCTTGCGTCCGCAATATAGCTCTCCACTTTTGATAAAGGGCATATTCTTCTTGAAATATTGAACACCCGATAACCTTTGTTTAATAAAATTTCCGCAAGCGCAAGCCCTATGCCGCTTGAAGCTCCCGCTATCAAAGCTGTTTTTCCCATATATTAAGTATGTGATTGGGGTGAAAAATATCGCAAAAAAAGGACAATGTTCATTGTCCTTTTTGCTTGCTTATATGAAGATATTCGATTGGTTATTCCGCTTTAGGCTTTTCTTCCGTTAATTTGTTTTGCGCAGCTTCTTTAGGTTTTACTTGGGGAATTATGGCGTTAAGCACTACGCCCACTACGGTGGCTATAAACAAACCTGAAAAGTTCATGGAAAAATCGGAAGTAAACTGTACGGTGATTCCGCCTATGGCCGAAATGCCGATGCCCAGCACCACTATAAGCGCCACGATGAGTATATTTCTGAATTCCGACATATCGGTATCCGATTCCGCCAGCGTTCTTATGCCGACGGCGGCTATCATTCCGAACAGCACTATTTCTATGCCGCCTTTTACGGGAGCGGGAATTGTGGAAAGCACGGCTCCAAATTTTCCGAACAGCCCGAGTATTATGGCCATTACCGCCGCCATGCGCAAAATGGCGGGATTATAGTTTTTGGTGGCGGCGAGCACGCCCGTGTTTTCGCTGTATGTGGTATTTGCGGGACCTCCGAAGAATCCCGCTATCGAAGTGGCCAAGCCGTCGCCCAATAAAGTTCTGTGCAAGCCGGGATCTTTGAAGAAATCCTTGCCCACAACAGTGCCGTTGGTGGTAATGTCGCCGATGTGCTCCATAAAGGTAACCAAAGCCACGGGGGCGATGGAAAGTATAATGCCGAGGTCAAACTTGGGCAGAGTGAAGAAACCTTCGGTAACATAAGGTATGTTAATCCATTCGCTGGTTTTGAAAGGCGAAAAATCCATTGTAAACACTTTGCTAAAATGCAGTATGACGCAAAGCAGATAACCCGACACCATGCCGATGAGAATGGGAACGAGCTTCCATATGCCTTTGTATTTTACGACATTGCAAAGCATTACGACAATTATGACAAAGGCTGCTATAAGCCAGCTTATTCCCGCCGGAGCGCCTACGCTTGCCCCGCTGGCGTCGTTTATGCCCACCGTCGCCAAACTAAGTCCGATAACCACGATTACCGGCCCGGTTACAACGGGAGGAAACAACTTCTTTATTCTGTCCGGCCCTACAAAATATACTATTAAAGCAAAAATCAAATAAAGCGCGCCAG